>MAAC01010442.1_pt1 | contig 150265 bp, 153 predicted proteins | sample 1115981 | NCBI WGS metagenome assembly MAAC01 (sample SAMN04961126, study PRJNA320927) | seawater metagenome | isolation source: sample BD02T64 sea water enriched with oil for 64 days | place: USA:Gulf of Mexico | collected 2013-07-27 | reverse complement strand
AAGCAAAAGCTGTCTAATAAAGAGTTCTAAGTTACTTGGGTTGCTATAAAAGCTTTTGTAGCCAATATCGACAAGCGCCCACACGAATTATCTGACCAAATTTTTAAAGAGCGGCTTTCTTTTCTCTGTACCAATAAAAGATGACAGAGAAAGAAATTTCTTAAACGTTTGAACCAAGCCAGAAGCTTGCTGAGTCGCTGATGTTTGCGGCTCCGTTTAAGTGAGGTGCGTATTATATATTTGCGCCTCGCAAAGTCAATCATTATTTTGTTTATTTTCAACTTTAATTCCGAAGAGATTAAAGCGAGCAACAAAGATCAAAACTTAACCAAAATGAATTTTATTCGTTATAAAGCAATGCTTTATATTGATAGGTAATTCATCCTGCTCGCTTTGTTTTCTGGGTTACCCCTAAAGCGAGAGCCGAAGTATATAGAAGCGATAACGAACGTCAACTATTTTTTATAGTATCTTCGAATAATGCCAACAATATACTCTCTCTAGAACACTTCTGCGCCAATTGTAACCAGTATGGCCATTAAGTGTCGTGGCTCTCGTTTCCAGATTCATATTTTTGTTCACGAAGTGTCTGTTATCGTATTCGTTATAACGCAAGTTATCTATCAGGGTTGGCGTAAACTTGGCTGGATTGCAAATTTCGCTATCGGCACAAAGAGATATTTCCTAAGACTATTGTCTGCGTGTTCTATTCTTGTCATTCATCAATGATTCACGTTTAATAACTCTTAAGTGTCTACTATTCTAATGCCTACCAGACCCGGACGGTAATAGATAATCGTCCCGTAATGGACCGTCCATGGATTTAGAATCTTAAAAAGTTAATCGGAAAGTGAACTATGAAGAACGCAGATAAGTACAACTCAAGCATAGTGACAACAGCGACTCAACTGAGGGATATTCTTGGCCCAGTCTCTGAGCGTGCGCGAACAAAAACTCGAAAGAGTCTTACCGAGATGGATTGTTTATGGATAGCCGCCTCACCATTTTGCCTAATTGCCACTAGTGATAAAAATGGTTCTTGCGATGTCTCACCCAAGGGAGATCCATCGGGATTCACGCTCATACTTGACGAAAAGACTATAGTTATTCCCGAGCGACTAGGCAATCGCCGAGCAGATAGTTTTCATAATATCTTAAAAAATGGACAAGCTGGCCTGCTATACCTAGTGCCAGGTAGAGGAGATACTTTAAGAATCAACGGTCGTGCGAAACTTATTAGCGATGCTTCATATTTTGATAAACTGGTTGTCAAAGGACACCGACCTACATTGGCCTTAGAGCTGGAAATCGACGAAGTATTTTTTCATTGCTCCAAAGCTTTTCTTCGTTCAGAGCTCTGGAAGACTGAAACCTGGAATCCTGAGACTGTTCCCTCTCGCCCACATATAGCGAAAGAACTTGAAAACAGTAGTGCATCGATTAAAGAACTAGAAGTATATTATGGAGAACAGTATCAAAATGGCTTATATGAAAAGCCCGGCTAATCGGGTCTAAGGTAATGCATCTTAGGTGTAATAGCCCAAACTTATCAGGTGCGGCTGGCACTTCTCACTCAATCTTTATATACCACCACTGGTTCGGTCTACTTCAAGCTTCACCCTGAGAGCATAAGCCGGGTCGCGGCCAAAAACAGCCATTCTAGCCTTCGAACAAGCGCTTAAGCTGATAGATAAATTGGCTTAACTACTTCTTCGCTAATTTTGCTACCTTTACGGATCGCCATATAACTAGCCTTTACTTTGACGCTTTTTGAGGCTGATTCGATAGCTTTGAAACAGTGAGTCCCAACCGACACTATAGGCCAGTGGAGTAAACCTTAATCGGGGTAATTCAGCCAGTTTCTCGCATCCTCATATAACTTAACCTCATTATAATCCTTTATCCTAGAGCATGCAGTACTAGCACTGTCGGAAAAAGGAGCTGTTAATATAGGCGCCCACTCAACCAGCTAGTCCGTTTTATGCCTTGAAACCGTAACGTCGATGTCCGTGTTATGTTAAGTTCAACGCTTGAAGCGCCAGATACCTTTCGTGTCTATGGCAAAGCCTGGTGTTCTACAAGTACTGGGCATATCTATCTGGCACAACTGAAAGTGATGACAGCCATCTAGAACTGTCTCACTGAAGCACTGAGCAGCCATCTTCTGTGTTGGCAGTCTTGTGAGCGTGAGCTGACCTCCTGCAACCTCTGTCACAACCGACACTGACTGAAATGCCAGGCAAGTTCCGTTAAGCCCCCTTATTCAACAAGCATCTTGCTGAATAATCAGTTCATTTTGCAAAAACTGTTCTATGAAGTCTCTAAGGCAAAGAGCGCGGTTACTTAACAGCTTCCCACTTGGCCACAGAGTGTAAATATCTCTAACTGGCCCCTGCCATTGAGGGAGGACCCTGATCAGTTTCCCAACTTCAAGATGGTGCTGAATCTCAGAGTAAGGTAGCAGCGCAATTCCCAGTCCATCTATTACTAATTGCGTGATTAGCTTTACGTCATTAATTAGGCAAGAAAATTTTGGACGTAGTGCTTGTTGTTTTGCAGTTTTATGGTTGTACATCTGCCAGTGTGCAATGTGGTGAGTGCCGATCAGTCGGTGATTAGTTAAATCGCTTAACTGCTCTGGCGACGGATTATTAGCGAGATAGTGATCTGATGTCACTAACAGCGTTTTGATAGATCCCACTCTTTTTTGATAGAGTGCAGAGGAAGTTTGCGGGCCGATGCGCAGGGCGATATCCGCCCGGGATTCGGTTAAATTTTGGGTTTCGTTACTTAAAGTTAAATCGAGCTTTATCTCAGGATACTTGCCTATGAATGACGACCACATAGGGCGCAGTAAGCTTGTTGAAATGTTATTCGGCGCCAGTACTTTTAGAGGGCCGTCAAGTGAGCCCATCTGCTGTTCTAACTGCTGTTGTCTCGCTTCAAATTGTTCGACAATATCCACATAGGCATTATAGAAAATATCCCCTTGTGTACTCAAGGTAAATGCTCTTGCTGAGCGATGAATCAATTTGTAGCCGACTTGTTCCTCTAAGTGTTTAAGCCTTCTTGAAACGGTTGCAGCAGGCATGCTTAATTTTGCAGCCGCTTTAGCCAAGCTCTGCTGTTGAACAATGTTAACGAACAAAAATATGTCGTCTTTCATGATCTCATTTATGGTATTTAAGAATGGTATTTTGATTATATCTTCTAAAAATGAAGTTGTATATGCTGCGTTTTCAAAATCATTGAATCCAGAAAGAGGAAAGCTCATGAATACATTTTTGGTGAGTGCCGGTCTAAAAACTTGCGCGGGAAAAACCAGTACACAAGCGTTGACTAAATTGGCCAAGCTACAAGCTCAAACGATAAAAGAGCCAGGCTGTATTCGGTTTGACATATTACAGCATCGCGATAACTCGGAACTTTTTACCTTGTGGGAAGAATGGCTGAGCGAGCAAGATTTACAAGCACACTTTAAGGCTGCTCACACCTTGGAATATTTGGCAATGGAGCTGACAGAAGTAGTGTATATCGAAAAATTAGTACGCATCAAGAACGCTTAATAGGAGTGAAGATGAAATATCGATTGGCTTTTTCATTGTTAATGTCGTTGCTACTCTCATCGCTGATGAGTGGCTGGGTGAGTTATGTCAATTTGGGTTTAGTGGAGGGTTTCGCAGGCTATTGGTTGAATGCGTTCGTGTTAGCTTGGCCAGCCGCAGCAATGATTTCGTTCCTTTTAGGTCCTGAAGTACAAAAATTATCCAAATATTTTGCCAACAAATTATAGGAGTAGTTATGCAGTTACAAAGAGAAAATTATGCGGCACTAGGGCCGGTTGCAGGACCATACTCTCACTCGGTAGTTCATGCTAATACCTTGTACACCTCCGGGCTAACCGCATTTGGAACAGAGCATCAAAAAGGTAGCATTGATGCGCAAGCACGCAGTATTTTTCAGCAGTTAGAATCGATTTGTGCTGCAAACAATACCTCGTTGGCAATGTTGGTGAAAGTGACGCTCTTTGTCAGTGATATGAAGGAAATCGGGCCATTAAGAGCCGCCTTATTCGATATCTATGGCGAGCATATTCCAGCTAGCTCTCTTATTGCAGTGCATTCACTGTTCTCAGAGGATCTAAGTATAGAAGTAGAGGCAATTGTGGCACTGACTGTGTGAGGGCAAACATCCAGCACCACTTACCCGGTTGCTGGATGTTATTGTGCTTACCGCCGAGGCCTGCAAGCCATTAAATTGACAGATACGTTATGGCAGCGACCTTGTATAATGGTGAGCCTCTAGTTTTTGGACACATACTTAGTTCTAAAAGTGACTTTTCCAAGTCCATTAAAACGCAAGCCTTGTGTCATTTCCAGGCTAAGTATTAGTAAGACCGAAGGGCTATACCCCAACGGCCTTCTACTCTAGTAATAAACCAGATGTTGTCATGCTCTGTTAATATAGTTCCATCATCTGTTTGTCGAGTATAATGGACTCGAAAATGAACTTTATCTTTACTGACAAGAACCGGTGTTTTTTGGCTAGTTACAGTTCTTGCCCACCCACCATCAACTAGTTTGTCAAAAAAATCTAAGGGTAATTGACCTGGTTTTTCCCAGATAAGTAACTCTGCTGCTGAGTACATTATGTGTGGAAAATTTAAAAAAGAGTCCATACCGTTTAGGTCTTGGGCGTTGAATCTCTCTGTAAAACCATCCAAACAAGCCTCGGCAACCGATACCAGTTCTGCTTGGGATTCTGAGCCTTCGCCGGGTGAAAAGAATTTTGTAAAACCGCTCATGACAATCCTTGATAGTAAATTTTATTAGGAAGCGAAAAGCTCAATCGAGTATTCCACAATAATTAAGGACGATCATCGGTAGCAAGGTATTATTAGTCATTTAGTGTATTTATCACTTTTTGTTTCTGTTTTATTAATTTGTAAGCACCTAATAACCACACCCTTGCAGTTCCAAGGCAGTAGAGCATCGATATCTTCTAGCGTTTCAGCTGAAGGTAATTTGGTAAATAGTAATTTGAGATAGGCGTATGGTTCTAGGCCATTGGCTTTGGCGGTTGATTGATACGTTTAAAGACTTCTGCTGCAATGCTGTAGGAGCGTAAGCGGGCTTCATGTCTATAAATAGGGCTATTTATTATAATTTCATTAGGTTTATGGATATCAATCAACTGTTTCAACTCACGATAGACCTTATCAGCCCCTCCGCTTGCGCAACATCGCTGAGCATGATTAACATTAGTAAGGGTGGCACGCTCTAGCACCGCGGTAATATCCTTAACAGGTCGCGGCAACAAACTGGGTTTACCTGCGATCATATTCGCAAAGCCCTGTTGATGGGATGATCGAATAAACTGCGCCTCTTCATCTGAATCTGCAGCAAACACATTCACAGCAAACATAAAATACGGTTTAGCCAGCTGCGCTGAAGGTTGAAAATTTTGACGATATACCTGCGCAGCTTGCGCCAATGCATCGGGTGCGAAATGGGAGGCGAACGCATAAGGTAAGCCCAAGTGGGCGGCCAAATGTGCACCGTAAAGACTTGAACCAAGAATCCACAACGGCACTTTTGTTCCCTCTCCCGGCACGGCACGGATAGGTTCAGCGGGAGAAGTGCTGTCCTGAAAATACTTCTGTAACTCCAAAATATCCTCGGGAAATTGATCACTGTGACTTAAGCTACGGCGTAGAGCACGAGATGTTGCACTATCAGTACCTGGAGCGCGTCCCAGACCTAAATCGATTCTGTTGGGATACAAGGTTTCCAAGGTACCAAAGTGCTCGGCTATTACTAACGGTGAATGATTAGGTAACATAACACCACCGGCACCTACCCGAATACTGCGTGTTCCCCCGGCAATATGACCAATCACCACCGAAGTGGCGGCACTGGCAACGCCCGGCATGTTGTGATGCTCTGCTACCCAATAGCGGGTAAAGCCTACTTGTTCAGCATGTTGAGCTAAGCGAAGAGAGTTTTGCAAAGATAAAGCGGCCGTTGAACCTTCAACAATGGGTGAAAGATCAAGGATGGAATAGGCTATGGTCATAAAGCTCTCTTTAGGTAGTTTTTAAGTTATTTAGTACTCACACTTGAACTAGAGCCTAGTGAGACTCAGTGGTCAAAAAGGATTTGCCACGGATTATAGCTAAATTCCAAGATGGATATCCTATCTGCATAATACTTGCAAACACAAGGCCTAGTATAAAAAACAAAATCACCATAATTATCAATAAAAACATCATTATAACAATAGAAACAACGTGCTATATCAGGATATATAATTCACAATTATGTCATCAAAATCTTATAGAAAATTACGCTAACTTTTTGCTCTTGAGCAGCAGACTAATTTAACATGGAAGTAATGCATGCAAATTTTATCCAGTTACCCGTCAGCCACTTCTCAAACTGATAAAACGCAAACTGAAGTTAGTAAAACAGAGGCCGCAAAAGCGTCTGCTAGCGCTGATAAAAATACAGAAGCAGCCACCACTGATTCTACAAACAAATTTAGTACTCGAGCCGAAAAATTTTCACAGCTCAACAAAGAGTTTGATATTACTGCTTCGGGTTTTAAAATAACCAGTGGATTTATCACTCGTTTAGCAGAGCTTAATATTATTAGCAGCAGTGAAGCGTCGAGTTTAAGCAGTGACTTAAGCCCAGAAACAGAGGCTACTGATAGCTTATCTGAGCTTAAATCAGCAATGGATGCGCTTGTTGAACGAATAAAAGATGAGACCGGCACAGCAGGTCTAATTGCAATACTGGATAAAGCCCAGAAAATACTTGATAACCTGGATGGTTCAGTCAGTAAAGAATTCCCAGTAGACCCCACCACAGCAGCAGCTGAACTGGATAATTTTTTAAAAACCGACGTGGCAAATATACTCAGTGATAAAGAAAAAAACACCCTAAAAGACCTTAAGACAGCTCTAAGTATTGCCGACAAATTAAACCCGGAACAACGCACTTCAGCCGAAGTCAGCAAATACATGGAAATTCTTAAGCGCTATGGTTAGTGATCGCAGTTGTTAAGCGTAATTGTAGCTCCACCCAGTATTGTAATTTTACCTTTGTGACACCGCGCATCGCTGACACTTGGGAAGTATCTGGATGTTGCGCTATTTATCTCTTAGATACTGAGCCATACAGTAATATACAAAACCAAGATCAGATCAGCTAGAGGTGGCATTATTTACTAATGACACTGATACAACTGAATGATTAAGAATGACGAATACTACTGATATGGCACCAGATCTTGCTTACTGTTTTATTTCCAGGCTTTATCAGGATCCATTTTAAACAAATATTCCATGAAGATACGCGTGACTGGCGCGACAGTTTCTGATCGAGCATGATCTCGTTGTAGCTCCGCGGGAACAACGTTCCAGGTAATACGTTCTACACCGGCGTTTTCCATTCTGCGCATGCCATTGTCATGGCTCAATTGGGTGATGCTGCCGACGGTATCTTCAGGCACGTAGACATCATAACCATTTTTTTCTGCTTCAATTGCCGGATAAGCTAAACACACATCGGTCCACAGCCCAGCCATAATTAATTTTTTTCGACCTGTTGCTGCTACAGCTTTAACAAACTCGGGTTCTTCCCAGGCGTTCACATTGGTGCGGTCAACAAATACTGCATTAGGGGCTAATTTTCTGAGTTCTTCCATCATAGGCTGTGAGCCGTTTAAGCCAACTCCTACATGGGAGAATATAATAGGCAGGTTATACAAGACTGCTGTTTTTATTAAACCAGTCATATTATTAATCAGCTCTTCATGATCAATATTGCGCACCCCCATTAAGATGTGTGGCTGATAGTCGATTAAAATTAGAGCTGAGTTTTCAGGCGACAAAAACGGGTCTTCACTAGCCGCTCTTTTTGGAGTTCCCTGGTAATTTGCAGGATAACTGGCAACACCGTTTATGGTTTTGATGTCAGCTACCAGGGAGTTTGCAGATACAAAAGAGCTGGTAATAGCAAAAGCGATAGGGAGCAAAAATTTGATTGGTTGCATAGGGTTCTCTATATAGTTGTTAAAGTTCAGCCGACTGCTCGCCTGATTGATAAGAACCCAGTTTATATAATTTCTTAATGGTTATTAATAACCCAAAAGGAAACCAATTGTTTCCATATAACCTTATATTAATCGTCTTTGGGAATCTACTTTCGCAAAAGTTGTTTAGAATACACGAGAGTTGGAACTACTATTAAGGAGACACTTTTGTGTAGAGCTCAGTTAGAGGCATAGGCTGACCCAGTACCGGAATTCAATATATATTTTCAGAGGATTCGTTAATGATCCCACCAGCGTCAGCTTTATCAAAGGGTTTCTAATTGTTAAGCAAGGGAGTATTCCTAACCGTTAAATTTCTTAATTGAGGCTGTACAAAATACAATGTCTAGGCCAGTAATTAATCTCCTAGCTCATCGATCACAAAATCAATAAAACTGCGGACCTTGGCTGACATATGCTTGCGACTTGCATAGACCAAATAGACGTTAATGGGCGTTTTTTGATAATCATCGAATAAGGTGAGCAACTCGCCTGTCTCCAGTTTAGCGCCCAGATAAAACTTTGGCATTCGGGTGATTCCTCGGCCAGCCAACGCCATTTCTAACTCCATTTCCGGGCTATTAGTGATGACTCGGCTTTTCAGTTGAACGCTGATGTTTTCACCTTTTAGGGTTTGGTAGCTCCAGAGATTAGGCGCTTTCATGTGAGAGTAGCTAATGGTTTGATGTTGACTTAATTCACTTGGATGTTCCGGGTGACCGTGAACTGATAAATACTCAGGCGATGCAACAGTAACCCCATAAGACGAAAATAAATGCCGGCTAATCAGACTTGAGTCCTCAAGTTGGCCTGCCGTGCGAATCACCACATCAAAACCGTCTGCGACTATATCGACTTTACGGCCAGACATATCTAATTCCAGATTAATCTGTGGAAAACTCTGCAAAAACTTCGAAAAAACCGGGCGTAAGTGCGAAAAACCAAAGCTTACCGGGCAGCTTACTTTAAGCGTCCCTTTAGGCTCAAGCTGATGATGATTGACTGAGGTTTCAGCTTGCTCTGCATCATTAATTATCTGCTGGCATTGCTGAAAATATAGCTCGCCTTCAGGTGTCAAACTGATTGAACGGGTGGTACGGTTCATCAAACGAACCCCCAGGCGCTCCTCTAATTTATTGATTTCTTTTGAAATATACGAAGTTGAATGGCCGATATTATCAGCAGCTTTAGTAAAACTTCCGGCATTAATGACTTCGACAAATATCACTATGCCGTCTAACAACGTTGAATTTACTGCCATATTAAACCTGTCTCTCTATTACTGAATGCCTCTACATACATTGTACAAGATACAATAATTACAAGTCATATGGAAACAATCCTTTATCGTTCACCTTATTAATCTTTAAATTGTTTTAAATTAAACTGATTTCAGGCAATCAACACACTCATTAAGAGAGAAATTATGCAAAACGTACTGATCATCAATTCAAGTCCAAATATAGGTTTTTCAAAATCTACCCAGCTAACTGCTCTGTTTGCTGAACAGTTAAGTAATGATTTCAATATTACCTTGCGTGACCTAGGTACTAATCCACCACAACATTTAGATCAAGTAGCATTGTCAGGATTTTTCACCCCTGCCGATCAGCACAGTGATACTCAAAAAGCAGCCCTGGCGTTTTCCAACGAACTGATAGCAGAACTGAAGGCGGCAGACATTCTTATCATTGGCTCGGCCATGCACAATCACAGCATTACCTCGGGCTTAAAAGCGTATTTTGATCAGGTTGCCCGTGCCGGGATTACCTTCCAATACGGTGCCAATGGTCCAGAGGGATTATTAACCGGCAAACAGGCCTATGTGATCACCACTTCAGGTGGCGACTACAGTTTAGATTTCATGAAAGAAATGGACTTTCAAACCCCATATTTAAAGCACATATTAGCGTTCATCGGCATTAATGAGGTGGAGTTTATTCCATCACAAGGCAGCGCCATGGGTCCGGAGGTTGCCGCCAGAAACCATGCTGTTGCCGAAACTCGCATTAAAGCGATTGGCTCAACATTATCACATAATGTTGCTGCTTAATTTACTGCGAAAACCTGTGCAGCGGGCTTAGCTATCCACAGAGAATGAGACCAATTTATGACCACTCAATCAGTATCCAATGTAAGGTTTTGGCCATTCGTTATGTTAATGGCGATGATATTTTCGTTATCGCCCTTTGCTATCGATATGTACTTACCCGCATTGCCAAGCATGGCAGAATTTTTTAACAGCAAGATTGACGCCATGGAAGTATCCGTATCCGTCTATTTAATCTTTTTTGCATTAGGTCAATTAATACTTGGGGCAATGGCGGACTCTATCAATAAATCCAAATTATTATCTTTTGGGCTAATGGTCTTTGCCGTTTCCAGTGTCATGATTGGTTTCTCCACTAGCCTTGGCGAACTGTATGCGTGGCGAGCATTACAAGCCTTCGCAGGGGGAAGCTGCGTGGTGGTTTTTCCGCTAATCCAGGCATTTTATGGAAAAAAACGAAGCGGCCAAATCATTAGCTATGTGATGGCTTGCGTGGTGATTGCACCCATGATCGCGCCGATGATCGGTAGTCAGCTATTAGTCGTTGCGGGTTGGAGCTGGATTTTCTATGCGCTTGCTGGTTTTTCTCTAGTGACACTCGCAGCTCAACTTGCACTATTGCCGGTCAGTAAAGCTACGCAAACACTGCAGCCTTTTAATGTCAGTGTTCTATTAGCGGGTTATAAAAGCGTGTTTTCTAATAGCACAACGATGGCGTATATATTCGCCGGAGGCAGCTCTTTTGCTGGCCTTTTCGCTTTCATTGCGGGTTCCCCCTTTGTCTACATCGAGTATTTTTCTGTCTCACCCACTGAGTTTGGCTATTTAGTGGCATTAAATGCCATTGCTATGGTGAGTATGAATTTAATCAACGCGCGCCTATTAAAAAATGTAGACCCGACCCGAAAGTTAATTGTTGCAGGTGGGCTACTGGCGATTGTGGGTATTTATCAACTCGCGGTGGCCTATTTACAGTTATCTTTAGCCTTTGTGGTTGTCGGTGTGGTCGCATACGTTGGCTTATTGGGGCTGACCGCCGCCAATGCGATATCTGCAGCGCTAGCAACGGCGGGTAAAAATGTGGGGCTGTTATCAGGCATCAATGGCGTATTGCAATTTGGTTTAGGAGCACTGTCTAGTGCAGTGGTGAGCATTAGCGTCAGTAGCAATGCTACAACCATGAATACCACCATGGCAGTATGTGCATTTTCCACCCTTTTCTTTGTTTTCATTTTAGCCCAAAAAACTCGCAGTCAGGGTATTGGAGAATTGTCATGAGCCCCGTTAAAGCAACCATCAAGCAAATCATAAACAAAATTGCTGGTAGCCCGGCTTATATTCGCGGTGAGATATTAGATCAACTTAAACCTTTTGCACTCTTCGATGCAGGGGTCATTGCTCAGCCTGAGTTAACCATTGACTGGCATCCGCATTCTGGAGTCGCCACTATCACTTTCCCCTATGATGCGGATTTGAATCACGCAGATTCAGAGGGCAATGGCGACACCATTAAAAGCCGTGGCTTACAGTGGATGGCAAGTGGTTCAGGGGTTTGGCATAAAGAAAACTATGTCGCTCAGCAAGATCATATTGGCATTTTGCAGCTATGGTTATTGCTGCCACCTGCAGAAGAAACGACCCCTGTCCATTACTTCAACCTTCAGCCTGACGAAGTGCCTCAAGTCGAGAATGTACGCATACTGCTCGGTGAATATAAAGGGGTAAAAGCTGCAGCACCCATCAGCCACAACGTTAGCTATTTACATATCTGCATAAAAAAAGGTCAAGTTTTTGATTGGCAACTGCCAAGAGGACAAACCCGAGGCTTTGCTTATCCGCTTACAGGATCCTTGAGTATCAGTGGACAAATATTTCATGCTGAACAGCTGGCACTTTTACAAGAGTACCCCAGCTCACAACGGGTAGAGCTGTCGATAACGGCAGAATCAGACAGTGAATTTGTGCTGGCCTTAACTGAACCTTGGACTTATGACATCGTTAGCCAATACGGACAAATTCACACCAATAGCAGTGCATTAGAAATAGGCAAACAGAAGATTAAGTTGCTTGGAAATACATTAGCTAAGTACCAGACAACCGGCTAATAACTCACTATTTGACTATAAAATGCCTGGAGGAGTTATCACAACATGAAAATAATCGATCATCAACGCATTGATGGGGTCATACCCAATGCACGCGCTCAGCGCCCCTTTCCAACTGCAGCACTTGCCCATTTCGATCCCTTTGTGATGCTGGATCATATCGGTCCATCCTCTATGCCAGCTGATTGGCGCCTGGACGGTGGAACAGACCAACAACCGCTCTTACACCCACATCGAGGTTTTGAAACTATTACCTTTATGTTGAAAGGCAATATGCATCATCGCGATTCAAAGTTTAGTGAACGCCCACTACTCACAAACGGCAGTGTTCAGCAAATGAATGCTGGCAGTGGTATTAGGCATGGTGGCGATTTTTGGGCCGATGAACAGCAACAATTTCACGAAATACAATTGTGGGTCAATAACCCGGCTAAGTACAAAATGAGTGAACCTAGTGTACATACTGTAAGCGATACGAACATTCCGGTGGTTAAGGTCTCTAGCCGCTCAGGCGAGGTGATTTTACGCATTGTGGCGGGCAGTTTAGAGGGGATTAAAGGTCCAATCAAAACATTTGCTAACATTCGCGCTATTCATGGGCTAGCATCCGGCAGACAAACAGTAAAATTTGCACAAACTCAATTGGATACAACCCATAATCGTACTATGTTTTATCTGTTGTCAGGCACTGCGACAATTAATGGCACCATCATCAAACAGTTTCAGGCCGCAGCTTTTGAGCAACCACTGACCCAACTTGAATTTACAGCAACTAATGCTGAATTTTTATTAATCAGCGGCCAAAGCCTCAACGAGAGCATCGCCTTTGGCGGTCCCTTTGTTATGAATACCGATAAAGAAATTAAGCAGGCAAAACGTGATTTCGCAATGGGCCTCTTTTAAATCTTGGTCTCAATAACAATCCAGGCTATTCCCGTAATATTCAGGTTTTACTTGTGCACTAGACAACCAACCTTTAAAGATAAACAGATGCAACAAGTTACCTGAATAAATCATATTCGGATTGGTGTCAGTAACCCAGAGCATAAAAAGTGTCAGCCAGTGATGTATACCCTGTGCCCTGCTAACACTCAGCAGTGCTCTGCAACACAAGCCCTACGAGTCCTAAAGCACAGCGATGAAACAAGCCTTGGAACTCTCTATTTATAGCAGGGCTATGCTAATTAAAACAGCATAGCCTCTGCTGATAAATGACAGCTAGCTTGGTTTATGGGTTATTGCAAAAAACATCCTTGGTTTTGGGAAAAGTCGCTAAACTTTTGTAGCAATTGTGAACTGCCATCGGTACTAGATGTGTTGTTTATTAATGATTGGCTATCGATATTTAGGTCGGAAAAATCCTGTTTTAGATATCTGATGTAATCACTGATTATTTCGACGTCGAATTCTGGGTGGAACTGAAAACCCCAGGCATTCTCACCGTAGCGAAATGCATGGTGTGGATCATGCTGGTTACCCGCTAGGGCGATCGCGCCTTCTGGTAGGGTTAACACAGATTCAAAATGGACTGCTTGAGCAAAAAAGCTATTACCGCAATCAGAAAATAAGGGGTCCGTTTTGGCTGCGGCTGTGGTTTCAAGTAATAGCGTTCCACCTTCCAAACCTTTTGGGTTCGGGCCCACTTTGCCACCGAGTGCATGGGCCAGGAGTTGATGGCCAAAACAGACTCCAAGAACAGGAACCATCGCCTCTACCGCGCCTTTAATCCAACTGGCTGCTTTTTCACTCCAATCCTCTTTATTCGATACCATAGAATGCGAACCTGTGATTAAGACCCCAGACACTTCTAAAAAGTCAGGCAAGCTTTCATTGTTTTGCACGTTAATGATCTGTACTTCTTCTCGCGGCAAACCTAAGTGCTGTAAAAACCAATCTTCAAAATCACCTTTTGTCGCGATTAACGATTCCAAAGTACATCCTGTTTTGATAATGATAAATGACATAACTAACCTTTTTTGATCTGCTGACATTTGTGTGAATAGTATTCAATTACTGGAGTGTAAAAAAGCTTCGAGTCTATGCACTGTTGTTAACGATAATAAGTCTGTTTTGATTAGCCTATCTTGGCTTCTTACTGATAAGAAGCCTGCAACAGCAACCCGATATAAACACCCGGGACAGGCTGTCACTTGCCAGTTAACACGCTCCCTCAAGAAATATTGCAAATAAGGTTACCTTTATTTGTAATAGCATTAAAATATTATTAATCTATCCATTTATACTTTTAAGGTATCTTTAATGGAATTGCTGCATCGTCGCTTAATACAGTTTCTGATGGTCGCCGAAACAGGAAACATCCATAGAGCAGCGAGCCAATTACATATGGCACAGCCAGCGCTCAGCCGTGCTATGAAACTTTTAGAAGAGGAGATGGCAGTAGAACTTCTGATCCGCAAGCCACGGGGAGTTTTGCTGACAGCCGCTGGGGATTCTTTAGTAGTATCTAGTCGTCAAGCACTGCGGATCTTAGAACAAGGAGTGGATTTAGCCCGAGAGAATGTGGATCAACTAAAAGGTCGGCTAACGATTGGTTATGGCATTTTTGCCTCGATGGGTTGTATGCCAGATTTCATTGTCGATTTTCGTAAAAAGTACCCCAATATTGATGTTCAGTTAAACTTGCTAGCCAGCATCGATCAGCTAAAAGCCTTGAATAAAGGGCATATCGATATAGGTTTTGCCTTCTCAGTTGCCTGTAAATCCCCTTTCAGTGCATGGCGAATTTCCAGAGAACGCCCAGTCCTCCTGCTGAACAATGAGCACCCCTGGGCCAACCGAGAACACATAGATATTGCAGCGCTGGAAAATGAGCCCATGGTATTGGGCAATGTTCAACGCTGGGGTTACCATAGAGATATTGTTAATGCCATCTGTTTAAGCGCTGGATTCTTACCCACAGTGGCGGCAGAAGCAGACCACTTACCTGATTTCATTTCCCATCTGCGTATGGGGGAAGGTATAGGTATGATGGGAGAAGCCATCATTGATCAAATACCCGCATCAATCAGGGTAATTCGGTTAACGAAACCAACCTTGACCTTTGATCAAAGTATGGTCTGGAACCCCTCGCAAATTAAACCAATTTCACAACTTTTTATCGACTATGTGCAGAAAAATTCTTTTTTACAATAGGGTTGTTTCAGTTATTGGAGTGCAAAAAAGCACATTATCCAGCCTGATGAGGCCACTAATTGTGAATTTCCTACTTCCTGCTTCCTACTTACGACTCTCATCTGCCTTCAACCGATGCAAGTCACAGGGAAACTCAATGGTAAATTGTGTGCCTTTGTTTAATTCACTGTGACAGACAATAGAGCCTGCTAGTGCTTGAGTAACCAAGTTATAGACCATGTTCAAACCGAGTCCACTGTTACCTGATGAGCGTTTAGTGGTGAAAAAAGGCTCATAGATCTTTTCTAAGTTCTCGCTGATAATACCGCATCCCGAATCCCGAAAAATAAGTTGAACAGAATTACCCATACGCAGTACCTTAATATTTATCACCCCATCTGAAGCATGTTCAAAGCCATGGCAGAGGGAATTCATGACCAGATTAGTAATAATTTGCGTCAACACACTGGGGTCTCCATAGACTTCAAGATCTTCGATACAACATAAATCTATCTCAAAACCGGTGTTTTTGAAATTGGGTAACAGCGTATGCAGGATACCTTGGATGTAACGTTTCAGATTATATGAGCGCAGATACTCATCACTTTGATCTACGGCAATTTGTTTAAAATTTTGCACTAAATTGGCGGCGCGACTTAAGTTAAAGCTTATCAATCTTGAGCAATCCTCAGATTCTTTTATATATTGCTTTAAACTCAGCTGAGATAGGCTACTGTCATCGAACTGCTGCTGTAATCTTTCAGTCAGTATTTCTAACACAGAAGAGGCTGTTATGCAGACACCTAACGGGGTATTAATCTCGTGTGCCACACCGGATACCAGTGAGCCTAATGCAGCCATCTTTTTTGTCTCTACCAACTGAGATTGAGCTTGCGATAAAATATCGGCACTGTCTTGCAGCTCTTGTACTGCCCCATTAAACCTTTCTTCGAGTTGCAGGTTCATCTGTAATAGAGCATCTTTGGCTTTTACCTCCTCAGTGGTTTCCTGGGATATTCCCATGATTTTCACAACTTTTCCCTTTGTGTTAAGCATAGGTATGAAATTTGACGAAAAGCTGCGTTTTTCAGCACCAATAGCAGTCGTAAAATCAAAATGGGGAATCGCTTGCCCATGGATGGCTTTGTACAGTAAATCGGTGATCCAACGTCGATTTTCATCCCCTACAAAGCTGGTATAGGGCAAGCCGATGATTTGGCTCTGCGACTTGAGTCCCATCATCGATAAACCTGCCTGATTCATGCTAATCAGGTAACCCTCTAAGTTGATTTCATGGATACAAACCGGGGCGTAGTGTACTAAATCATGGTATGCATCCCTCTCGTCAATATCTTCTGATCGTAACTGGTTAACACAAGAACGAGTGTCTTGGGTATCTGAGTTGCTAGCGGAAATTGCAGGGGCGTGTTTTTCATCTATGTTGTCTGACATATATAAACTCGTATAGAGTATGCTCATATCTAACTCTAAACATGCCAGGCTTTTTAACCGATGAGAATAACTAGTAGATTAGGGCTGGGCGAAGACAATTAAGTCATTTGATTAATACAAGGCGGTATTACTTGTTTTGACATTGAAAGGCGCATTGCAAATTCGGCTTGACTGGACAAGATAATAGCCTGGTTATTTACAGAGACTCAGTGTTGATCTGTATGGCTGACTTAAAACGATTAACTGCGGGTAAGCTTTGCATCTTTTAGCTCTAAGCTGCCAGTTGCCAGTTGCTGCAAAAACGGCTGATCGTGCGATATAATTAGCATCGCCTGATCTAAACCTTGTAGCAAGGTTAATAGCTTTTGCTTCGCCTGGGTATCCAGAGCGTTGGTCGGCTCATCTAATAACAGTACCTTTGGTTGCATCACTAATACTGCCGCCAGAGTAACCAGGCGTTTCTCGCCGCCGGAAAGCTCTGAGGCCATTCTGTCCGCTAGATGTTGCAAAGCCAATTGTTCGAGTATTTTTTGCGCACTTTGGCTTGCCTCTAAAACCGTAAAGCCTTGATTAAGTGGACCAAACATTACATCTTCGAGCACACTGGGGCAGAACAACTGATCATCCGGATCCTGAAAAACCAGCCCCACACGCTGACGTAACTGAACAAAGTCCGCTTCGGTTTTTTGCAATTGTGCCAGCGACAAAATATCACCGCTCTGACGCGGGATAAGCCCTACCAGCAATTGCAGTAAAGTGGTTTTCCCCGCTCCATTTGCCCCTGTAAGCGCCAGTTTCTCACCACTGTTGAGGGTAAAAGAGACCTTATCCAACACTTTTCCGCGCTGTGCAAAGCTGTGGCTTAAATCTGTTATTTCGAGTAATGCCGCTGTCACTTGTTGATCACCGTTAACTAAAATGAATAAAATTTACAGCAGTAATTGCTGCCGTTAACAATGCCATAGTGCCACAAAAACCACTGTCTAGTGGTTGCCAGCGCATCGGCAGATAACTGACTAACTGGCCATTATAACCGCGACATTTCATCGCTTTTAATATTCGCTGCGATCTGTGTATAGAGCGCACTAACAGCATGCCAATCAAATTGCCGATAGTTTTCCAGCTGTGCCAGTTAAACCTCATCACAAAAGCACGAGCGCGCATAGAACGGCGTAATCGCTGATACTCGTCTGCAATAACTGATAAATAGCGCAAGGTAAAGAGCAGTAACTGAATCAGCTTATTAGACACTTTCAGAGCCTGTAACGCACTGCCAAGTGCACTGCTGGGCAAATTGGTGACAGTGGCAAATAACATCAGCACGACCGCATTGGCCTTTAGAGTGATTTTTATGCCCTGCTCTAACCCCTGCAAGCTTGCCGAAAAACCAAACAGCGTCATAAAGCTGTCACCGGGGACGGTAAAGGGCAGCATTAGCAGCAAATAAAGCATAAACATGTCCATTGCCGCCAATTGTTTTAGCGTTTTCGCAACGGTCAATTTCGCAAAACAGGCCATCAATATTGACATGACAAGCGCAAAAATCAGTGCAATTAACTGATCACTCAGTACCACCGCAAAAGCAAACAGGACAGTGCAAACAATTCTTGCCCGGGGGTCTACTTTTTGCACCAGAGACTGATTAGGTCCTGCGCTAAAAGTACCGATTGAGGTCAATGGATTCGGATTTGCTTCTGACAAAGTCTATAAAACTCTATAGTGTCGATGGGAGGCACATTATCAGCTACTTTTTATTGATAAGCCAGATGCCAAAGGGTTTTAATCTCAGTAGTTTTTAGTTGCGCAATAAAATAGCTTGCCCTTCATCCTCGATCACCTAAAATAGCCGGGAATATCTGCAGGAGAGAGCACTAGCGTGGAATTAAAAAACTTAGTCATTCGTGAATTACAAGTTAACGACGGCCAACAGCCTTTTATCAGTGATTTGGGCGGTTCTTGTAATACTGACAACCCCTTTGCCCAGGAAACCGTCGCCTCACTTAACAATGCTCTAGCACGGCGCGCGACGTTGACCCACGGTGCTTTCAACCTGGAAAATGAAGATGGCGGTGTCTTTATAAAAGCGTTTGAAGAATACATAGCGACAGAGCAAAGCGCTGAAGATTTTTTAAGCTTAGCCGATGTGGGCATAGATCAGCTGGCCACAGCAATGAGTAAAGTCTCAGTTGAATCCGCTGGCGGCGGCTATGTTATTTTCTCACAGTTCCAGGATGAGAAATTTGAATATCTACTGGTGGGCTTAGTGCGCAATCGCACGGGTATCTCGTTTAACGAAGACCTTAACCCCACTGAAGTGCGTGAAGTCGATTTAGGAAAGCTTCATCAGGCTGCCAAGATCAACATCACCTCTTACAGTTTAAATAAAGACAGTTATCTGAGCTTTATGGGTGGTAAAGACAAAGCCGATGCCGCGTTTTTTGCCAACGCTTTTGGTTGTACTGATGTAGTCGCCTCTAAAAAATCTACCAGTGAATTAATCCGCGCCGCCCGTGATTTTTGCAGCCAGAACGGTATGAGTGACAAACGCGAGCAAGTGGTCGATGACGTAGTCACTTATTTAAGCTCCCAGCGCAGTGACAAGCAAAGTGCCAACTTACCGGATGTCGAGCAAATCCTTAACAGCCACGTACCCAATGAACGCGCAGAAGAACTCAGCGGTACCTTTAGCAAATTTGCCAACGGTAACGAATACAGCGTCTCACAGGAATTTCAGCCGCACAATCACACCCTGACCGCGATCACTAAGGTAAAAGCTAAAGCCGACAATTGGTCTTTAGATTTCTCCAAGAAATCCCTGGGTGCCGCCGGCTCAGGAAAGGATGTTGAGTTTGATGAGCAGACTAACAGCATTATTCTCAAGCGCTTGCCGAGCAGGGTGATTGAGCAAATCAAGCAGGCGATGATTAACGACGAAGAGTAAAACAATAGTGACTTATAGCACTGTTCTGTAAGTCACTTAGCTTTAACCGCACAGTCTTAGTGAACTGTCAATTTCCAATATACTAAGTCCCCGCTCTGAACTTCGCGGCTAGAGCTACTTAATGATTATTGAACTGCTTTAGCTGCTGATTTAACTGTCGCTGTTCCGTCAGCGCATGCGGTAACATCTCTTTTGAAATAACCGCCGGAATAACAAAGTCTTTCACTAATTGAATAGGCGCGACAAACTGTTGCTGATCTAAATTAGCGGTCACTACTACGACTATATTCAATGCAGGTAATACAAAAATGTATTGGCCTTTGTATCCTAATGAATTAAAGCCAAAGGGCTGTACATACCACTGATAAGCGTAGTGCTCAGCCACCACCCCCTGCCAAGGTAAACTTATTTTTTTTCTGGTTGACTGCTCTACCCAAGATCTGGCGATTACCTGTTTGCCCTGCCAGTATCCCCCGGTTAAAAATAGCTGGCCAATCTTAGCCATATCTCTGGGCCGCATCCACAAACCGCTGCCGCCAAAAACAATACCTTGTGGATCGCTGCGCCAGCGGTATTGTTGCTTTGAAATTCCTAAAGGGCTAAACAAATGCGCTTGCGCAAATTCTGCTGCGCTTAACCCAGTCGTTTCCCTGCTGCCCTTATCAATGATGGCGGTCAATAAGTGTGAGCAACCTGTGTTGTAATTAAACTGCGTGCCGGGCATCGTCGTCATCGGCTTTTGCAGTACATACTCGACCCAATTAGCACTGCGCATCATCTGCAAATGCGGGTTGTTTTTATCGCTATACCCCAGGGAAATTTCCGGCCAGCGAAAGGCGCAACTCATACTCAATAGATGTTTGATCTGCAAAGCAGATTTATGTTGTTGCGCCCTATTTAGCGGCACTGATAACACTGGATAGACACGCTGTTCAGTACCGCTGATTAAACCTTTGTCTATTGCCATCCCAACCAGTGCCGAGGCAATACTTTTTGTCGATGAATATATTGGGTGAATACTGTCGATATCGTCTTTATTCGCCTCGGCAACGATGTAACCATTACGCACAACTAACAAGCTATAGATAGCTAATTGACGCCGCTCAATTTGACTGAAAAGCTGGCTTAAAAGTGCCGAGCTCATGCCCTGTTGCTCTGGGGTTGAGCTGCGCCAGCCAAGGGTTGGCCAATAATCAATACCCTGATTAAGCGTAAAGTTATCGGTGCGCTCTTGGGCAGCGGCAAAGCTGTCTAGGCTACTGACACAAAAAATAATAACCAGCAAAACGCTAAAAAACGTTTTTCTTATGCTTTCATGCACTGCAAACATTATTTCGCTTAACTCCTTATCCTTGATAAGTCTTTGTAGAGGCCGCTATGGACTATTGAACTGAATAAAACATCTCTCACTAGCGTTGTCATTTTCAGCTGAATTTATGCTGTTTTAGCAGGCGCGGCCAGGGCCTTTAGCATCCCCAGTGCCGCTGTGTTTATATTGAATAATTGCATTTCACTGAGTTCTGCTTGATGCTCGGCGAACCAGCAATCCATTGCCCGCAGAGTGGCAAACAACACTGAGCTGATAAATGAATGTGGCAGATCGCTACGGATAGCTCCCACAGTTTGTCCCAATTCAATCAGCTGGATAAAGTAAGCGTCTAATTGCTCTGATAAATCAATTAGCGCTGTTTGTGCTTCGCTACTGGCATAAATCCCGCGGGCCAAGCGAGCTAACTTCCGATTATTGACAAACAGAGCGACTACCCGCTCAAACATGCTTTGAACCTGTAACCAAAACGAATCGGCATTAGTGATGCTGGTACGCTCTAAACTTGCCACATCATACAGTTGAACAAAAGCCCTGCAACAGACCGCACGATAGAGGCCCGCTTTGCCATCGATATAATAATATGCCTGACCTTTACTCATATTTGCAGCAGTTAAAATGCGATTTAGTGAAGCTTTATTAAAGCCATACTGAATAAACTCTGCCTCTGCCGGATCGAGCAATATGGCCTGTTTTTGTACTGTTAATAACAGCAAACGGTCATTGGCAGCGGCTTTAGATTTAGTGTCTTTTGGCATCTTGATTCATCTTAGTTTGACATTATTAGACTGGCGGTCTAAATTCTAATTAGACCACTGGTCTAGTTATAGTGTAAACACTGATATAAGGCAATCTGAATGAAGGTTTTAAGCGACTATCTATTGGCACCCATTACCATTAATCGCCATCTACAGGATGTATTTGGCGAACAACAGCAGCTGCTGCAACTACTAGTGATCAGCCTGTTCGGCGTCTTAACCCCCTGTCTGCTACTGCTTTTATATCCTCAGTCCTTTAGTGCTGTCCCCCAATGGAAATCAGTATTAGCAGTGATCCTGATAGCGGATATCGCCGCGGGTTGTATTGCCAACTTCAGTCGATCAACCAATAACTTTTATGCCCGCCACAGCGCTAAAAGGTGGGGGTTTATCATTATCCACTGGCACTTGGTAATCCTGGCTTTCGCCTTAGAGCAAACACTACAAAGCTCAGTTATAGTCACACTTTACACACTAGTTGCAGCATCGATAATTAATCTATTAAGAGATAATGCAGGGCAGAAATTTTACGCGGGAACGCTGATGGCCCTTGGCTATCTCGGCATCAATACGCTTGTTGAGAGTTCAATAGTAATGTCCACAGTACAGGGATTGTTTATGTTTAAAGTGATATTCAGTTTTGCGGTAGAGCATTATGGGCATGAAAATCAATAGCAGCTGCTGACTAGCGCAAGCTGCTATTGCGATACAAGTTGTGAGTTGTAAGTTGTAAGTTGTAAGTCAGTGCGTAGCTTAGTTGTATAAGCAGACAATCAGATGATTGGCAACAATAGCGATTAAACCGAAGCTTTGGTGAAGTACTTTATCTGCGGTGGGGCGCTGAAAAAGCCCGCCAGCTGCTGCAACACACCGTTGTTTTCAATGTGTTGTATATATTGTTGATGCATTTCCACACTGGCCCACTGCTCTTCAATCAGCATTTCTGCTGCGCTTTCATCAAAGTAGATACAGCAATTTACGCAGCCGTTAAAAGCCCTTACCAGAGGGACCTTTTGTTGCAAAAAAACCTTCAACTGATCGGTAATTTCTGTTTTTAAAGCGCAGTTTATGGTTACTCGAATTGTCATGATAGATTCCTTTAGATTGGGATAAGGGTAAAATTTAATGCGTTAAATTTAATCTCAATCTCAAAAGCAAACTAGCTGATAGTCTACAAAACTGCTGGTTATCGGTCAGATTCGCAGTTTTATTTGTTTAGGGGTTAATTGATAGTGCTGTTTAAACAGCTTGATGAAATGCGAGACGTTTTCAAAGCCAAGGGTTAAAGCCACATCGGTGACACTCTGATCCGTATCTGTTAGTAAATGGTGTGCCTGAGACATTCTACGCTGTTGTAACCAGCGCTTCGGTGGCATCTTATACAAAGCCTTAAAGTCACGGGAGAAACCCGACAGGCTCCTTCCAGATAAGTTTGCCATGTCACTGATCGATAAGTTTAATATCTGGTTGTTATCCAGCAATCGCTGCAAATTTCGCTTGTGTTTATTGCCCGGCGATTTTTGTGTTAGCGCATTGTGTAAAGCAGGTTTTTGCAGATAGATTAGGTGCAGTATCTCTAACAGCTTTAGCTTAAGTATTGCCGAAGAGTGTATTTTTTGCCGATACAGCTGCTGCAGCGACTTAAAATAGAGCTCTAAACTATTTTCGCAATGCACTTTGAACAGGCCGTCATCCGCAGTATTGTGTTTGGCCACTGCTTTGAAACTGCTGAGAAACTCACTAATCACTTGATCGTCAAAAAACAGCAGATAGGCTCTTAAATGATCGGTGGATTTAACAAAATCAGAGTGTAAGTTGGCACCGCGAGGTAACAAAATGGCACTGCCTGCCGTTAACTGATGAATTTCATTGTCGGCGCTGGTAATTGTCTCACTGCCACTTTCTATATACACCAGGCAGGGAACATTGGTATAAAACTCAACATCGATTAAATCTTGCTGCAGGCACTTATACAAAATAGCATTGTCGCCATTTTGCATTATCGCAGTGACATCCGGCATCCCGAACAATGCCTGAGGAATAACTAAGATGTTGTTTTCACAGTATTGCGATAGGGTTTTCATCATAATCAGCTATAGCCTGAAATTGTTATCAAATATCAATATTAAACAGCATCCTATCAACAAATTAACCAAGCTGGTCGACAAAGATTAATACAACCAGCGTTTATATTCAGGGTGTGTCTCAGACAAGTCTTGATACAACCAGACCATCCGATCCAGAAACCAGGTTTTAGCCAATATAGTTATGATGGTGCCAAATACTGCCAACCATAGATGTAAAAATATTAAACCATATACAGCGCAAAGAAAACCAAAAGTAATCACCCATTTAAGAGTTCTAATCGCGCTTTTGTGATGTCGTGGAATACCCTCTTCAGATTGCGCCAGTAATACCCGTTCACCGAGCACCGCCCGCGATGCCCAATTATCCGTTGAATTGGGCCGGCCAAAGACCCGCGGGTTTAACCACACCCACAGGCATACCAATGCAACGGGGAGCAGAGAGTACCAACCAATCCAAACGCGCGACCAAATAGCTACACATAGAAGCGGCAGACAAGAGTAGCGGCTGTAGACACTCAGAGGGTTGGCGTGGCGCTCCCAGACTTCTTGAGTCATATTAAAAAACCGCGCCGACTTTTTCTCCATGTTCATAGTTGATTACACTTTAAGTCTTCAATGGCACAGAGAATCAGCGCTGCACATTCGCTACTGGAATTTGCGTGTGTATCAATGCGCAGATCATAGTCTACTCCCTGGTGCACTCGATAAAATTGCTCGCTACTAGAGCCTAATTTGCGATTACCTCTGGCGATTTCGCGCCGTTGCAACTGAGCGAGATTACAGTCAATTGCAACATAGTAACAATTAAAGGGCTGCAACAAACGTCGCCATATCTGCATCTCGCCATCACCATCAATGACTTCATCAATGATTAAACGGATACCACTTTGCAATAAGCTCTGCAGCATCTTTCTATAGGCAGTGTTTAACTGTTGTGCATACTCGCCCTTTTGGATTTTAAAGCCGCGTTGACCACCATTAAGTGCTACTTCTCGCCAGTAAAACCCACTATTGGCACTCTCGCCAGTTAAGTTATTGAGCTTGCTCGGCATCATGCCAATAATACTGTCTATGCCTATGTGCAAATAGGGTTGATGTGATAACTCTTGCAGCTGCCTGGCAATACTACTTTTTCCAGAGCCACTGGCACCGTTTAAAAAGATTACATCCATAGTGTCACTTTATGTCCTTGTAACTGTGGTCTGTTGAGAGAGGAGCAGTGACAGTGTATTAGCATTAGTCCACTTACAATATCCATAGTTTGTCTGCGGCAGTTTTGGTCTATTTAAGACTGAATTGCTGTTGCAGTGATTGTGCCTTAGTCAAGTTACGAATTTGTCTCAACGCTATGCTATAACTCGATCTTAAGTGCTTTTTCAAATACCTACAGGCCTGCTGTTTGGGAATTCCTTTGAGCTCGGCAAAGAGTGCTGTGGCGAACACTATTTCTGTTTCGCTCAAGCTAGCCTTACGATTGGCCGCCGGGTTAAAGCAGCTGCCGCAACCACCGCGAAAAGTATAAGCGGAATTGGCCAGTAACACGCCAAAACCCATGAATACTGCCAGTACTTCACTGGCTTCCAGTAAGTGAGTTTCATCACCCGGTGGCAGCTGTTTGGACTGCAGTAATAAATGCTGCGCAAACAGATGGGCAAAGCTGGCCGATAGATCTTCAGCCTTTAAGGTCTGCTGTGGATTGTAGCTAATATTAATCGGTAGCACTGCAGCAACATCTTGCAGTGCGGTGGCTGAGTTTCGGCTAAAGTTTTGCAACTGTAAATCGACAACGGGTTGCTGTGATAAATCTGTTGGCGCAACCAACTGAAACGGCCAGTGATTTAATCCCGCATAACGCAAACTGTGTTTAAATATATTTTCAGCCTTGGCATGCACACTGCTGACATTTCCGGGAAAAAATTGGTTACTAGGTTGTACTAACACCGTGCGCTGAAGAAACTCTTGGCGATCAAAGTTGAGCAGCGCCCAGTTAAAACACTCAAAAATCCACTGGGCACTTTGATCACTGACCAAGTGCTGCGGCCAGACGAAATCTATCACTTTATTGACACTTTGCATAAATGCTATTACCAAGGCCTGATCGGCACTGTAGAGATACTATTTTTTGGCGAGCCATCCACCAGCTTATCGGAGTACACCAGATAGACCAACACATTGCGTTTTTTATCCAAAAATCTGACCACTTGCATGGTTTTAAACAGTATTGAGGTGCGCTCTTTGAAAACCTTTTCACCGTCTTTGAGCTCAGCCTGTATTTTTATTGGGCCAACTTGACGACAGGCGATTGCGGCGTCTGAAGTATCTGTTGCCAAGCCAAAGCTACCGGATATCCCCCCTTTTTTGGCGCGAGATAAATGACAGGACACCCCGGAGATTTTTGGATCATCAAAAGCTTCAATAACGATTTTATGGTTGGCACCGAGTAATTTAAAACTGGTATCAACACTGCCAATTTGCTCGGCACTGACATTAGCAGCAAATAGAATAGTACTCAGGCTAAAACTGAGGATAGCAGCCAGCTTGCCAATGGAAGATAATTTACTGATTAACGACATTGTGACCTCTGATATAGATAAAAAAGATATAGTATACAGCTTGCAACATGCGAACAACCGCAGCGCTAGTTCTAGTTATGTTTAGCCACTGTATTAATAGATTGATAAGATTTAAAAAGCCGACAGATGAGTTGCGCTGGCCGACTTGCTACACCAAGTTGTCACCGTCATCGAGCTGCGCTAATAAAGCACTAATATCGGCTAACCCCTGCACAGTGTCAATGATAGATTCCCGGCCCACTTTTACACCCAGCTGTTGGTCAATATTGGCGAGGATCTGCCTGGCATCTGAGATTAATAACTCACCCGTTTCAGTAAAGAGTATCTGTTTCTGTTTGCCAATCCCCTGTTCTTGTTGCAAATAGCCATTAGCACACAACTCTTTGACCGTCTTAGCAACCATCTGCCGAGAGACCCCAAGTGTTCTGGCGATCTCAGAGGCATAATTCACACCACAATCTAATACACTTAAAAAATTCAGCATAGCAGGCGTTACCGATAAATAGCCTCGATCACTCAGACAGCGGCTAAGGTAACGCGCCGTTAATTCATGCACTTGCGCTGCACCTAAGACTAATTTAAGAGTGTCACTGTCAACCATGGGGGTATTGTTTTTTGTCAACCTTGTTGACATAGGCTTTTCCTTTATCTATCCTCTTGTCAACCAAGTATACATAAAGAGGCTACCGTGATCACTTTGAACGTTGTAATGCGAGCAAATTCCGTAAGTTGTATTGGTTTTGGACTGGTTTTCCTGGCTATTCCCATTCAGGTCACTAATTTTTTAGGGACAGTTTCACAAGTCTCCGATACAGTATTATTTCTCTTAGGGATTGGTCTGATAATCAATGGATTGCATTTATTCTGGGCATCGAGACAGCTGCGACCAAGTAAAATGCTGGTTAACTATTTTTCCATAGGAGATTTTATTTGGCTGCTCGCTTCTATCTTTTTAGTTACGATGGAGATTTGGATAGATACGAGTGCCGGGGTGCTAGTTACAATGGTGGTAGCAGTCGTAGTTGGTGGGTTCGGGGTGGTACAGAAAGTTTTGAGGCGTGAGGTGTGAGGTGTGAGGTGTGAGGTGTGAGGTGTGACAACTTTTACATCCTCGCAATACCAATATCTGGTTTTACACTCCGCCCAAGAATCGAATGCCATTGCTATTGAACCTTTAACTCACCCGCTTCATCAACTGCCCGAACGCGCCCTGCCACAAGCTAAAAAGTTAGCAGGGGCTATCAACATTCAGGCGTCCTCACTTGAAACGGATGCGTTGTCCGCCATCGACTAAGTTTCTCTGCCTCATTCGTTTTCTGCTGACATTACAGGCTATAAAGCGCCGGTGATATATCAGTCTTGAGGTCTTCATCAACTCCGAATAACGCTGTTTGAATCTGATGAACCAGCCTCAAACCCATTGGGTGTTAACGCAACGACACGTTCTTTTAAACTACCTGCAGCGAACTCGGTTGTTGTCCAACCATTTTTTTCACATGAAAAAATTTCGGCTAAACGCCGCTCGAGTCTGTCGTCAATGTCCGTGAGACTGGGGGACTTCAATTCAAAGACCGCTAAGTTTCAATCGTAGCCTTTAGGACTTAAAACACGAGTACAATAGAGAATATGTAATATTTTGACGTAGATCTATACCTTAGATTGTTTGATTTTCGAAGTTTGGCGGCCAGATAATAGAAGCATCTATGAGGTTTCGATATACTGTTACGATCAAAAAAGTGAACTTGTTAAATTACGCTACCGCTGTCGTCGTTATAGTTGGAATGCCATCATTAAGGCTGATCTGAAAGTCATAGCCGCAAAGGGTCAGAAACTCGTAAAGTTTATCCATACTGAACTTAGATACTTTACCGTGAATTAAATAGCTTACACGAGGTTGAGTGATACCCAGCACCTCTGCTGCTTTAGCTTGGTTCCAGCCGTTATTATGTATTAATTCACGCAGAACAATCATCAATTGTGCTTTATGTTCCAGTGACTTTGCTTCAGCTGGAGTTTTTGCGCTGGATTCCCAGACGTTGGAAACACGTGTATACATAAGAGTTACCTAAAAATCATATCGTTTGTGGATACGATTATATATTAGAGGGGTGTTTATATCAAATTTGATATGAGCTAGAGAATACCAGCTTCTATATCTGCATTGAGTTGAGCTAGGCGTGCTTCTACTGTACGCATTTCTTTTGTAGCCTTGCCCTCTACTTTTTTCTTAAAGCTATGCAATACAACAATAAATTCTTCATGTTTAGCAACATAAATAACACGATAACTGTCGCGGTGTTTTACTGTAAGCTGATGCGACCCTGCTAATTTCTTACCTTTTAAAGGTTTGTCACTGATCTTACCCTGATTATTCCAATCCGGTAATTCGCTGAAACTAGAGCATTTACTGCACTGTAGCGCTTGCAAATTTGTATTAATCATTTCTAAAACATCTTTAGGAAGTTTATCTATGATTGATTGGGTTTTACCCATATAGAGAACATCTTTCTTCACGTAAAATTTCGCATCGCTAATAATTTAATTTCTATAATGAGCTATCTGCCCTCAAGAATATTTTCATAAGACGATTAACCCTCTGTATTTATCATCTTAGATACCTTAGCAACGGTTGCTCTACTACAAGCTAATGCCGCTACAATTTCACTATACGACACTTTTTTAAGTAACAGTGAACGAATCTGTGCGTGAAGTTCTGTATTCTCCGGTTTTCCTTTGTAGCGCCCTTCTCTTTGCGCTTTTTCAGTTCCCTGGCGTTGTCGCCGTCTACGGTCTACATAATCTTTACGAGCGATTACCGCTAACATATCAAGCATCATAGTGTTGATTGCTATAATCATTGATGTGGTAAAATCAGCTTGCTCATTATCCTGATCTAAAGCAATCCAGCTAGTCGGTAATTCTTTTGAGACAATTGAAATGTTCTTTATTGCCAAAAATAGTTTAAGGCGCTGGTAATCTTATGACCATGATCAGCAGCGAACTCTATCTGTTCACTTTTGCGCGTGCCGCATTTTGTTCTTGAGTGCTAGCACGAAAATAGGCACGGATAAACATTTTTGATATTCCGGTTTTATTTGAGTGGTTTTGTTAATGCGGTTCGTTTTAGATGGTTTTCAACAAGAATAACAGAGGATAATGAAAGACAACGTGGAGTTCTCTTAAGATATATTTCATAAAACCAGCCTCACGTCTGATGCAATAAGTCGTGATACTGCGTCACTAGTAGTGTTCTATCGGTGGTCATTTCGGTGACTACCCAGACATGTTTTAGTTTGCTCTGCAGTGCAGCAGTTTCACAGGCGAACAACTTTAGCAAAAACGCGTGAGTACGCTTATTTAGCGGGAAGCCGTCGCCATACAGAAACGGCTGCGCATACACTTTGCTTTCAGATGTATCTAACGGAATACGCAGCATAGATATCGCCCTGGCACGACGGCACTGTTCGAGATCGCTGAATTTTCGATTATTGACCCGGCTTACCTTGCTCAATAATTGCGCTGTACTGATGTTAAAACGCTGGCAATAGCTATTGATGAAACGATGGTACTCAGGGCCTGTCCCCTCTTCCATGTAGACGTAATAAGTATCACCTTCAACCGCATCGATAGTAATTTGTCGATAGTCGAACTGCTCACCCAAAAAGGTATTTAATCGCCTCGGGTCGGCACCACACTCTGGATCGGCTCCTGAGTACTGTCTGCTGATACCCCTCTTAGATACTTTATAGGCAAAGCGCTCGGAACTATCCAGGATATAGAGTTTGCTCTCTCCAGTATCTATATCAAAGGAGACATTAAACAGCTTAGTGCGATCAATGCCTGCAGGTAGCGAAGTGATATCCGCATAAGCGTAAATATAGTTCAGGTTATACATTGATCAATCCCAATTTAGATTACGCCATTGGCACTAACTTCACAGCAACCACTTCTACTTTATCCCAGACTTTACCCTGAGTGTAAGGATCGTTTGCTATCCAATGATCCAACTCAGCTCTGGTACTAAATTGCACATGCGCACATGAGCCGATCATTTTTCCCGTATCATCTAAGATAGCTCCGCCACTTAAAAAAGTGCCGTTTTCGATCATCTTTCTGATACCAACAAAGTGCTGCTCTCGCACTGCCAATCGACGATCAATCGCCTGATCATCAGTATAGTCATACGCTGTTACTGCAAACTGCATTTTCTGTCCTTAGTTCATTCGATTAATCACTGTTTCACCCCCACTTCACTGATCATTAGCCATTAGCCATTAGCCATTAGCCATTAGCCAATATCGATGTGATGTAGCTAAATGACTGCACAGTTATTGCTCATATAATTCAAGTGGCAGACCATCTGGGTCGCTAAAAAAAGTGAATTTTTTACCTGTGTATTCATCGATTCTAATAGGTTCTACCTCAACACCTGCAACTTGTAGATTCGACACAGCATCTTCTACTGAGGAGACATAGAATGCCAGATGTCGTAAACCACGCGCTTCCGGGTAACTGGGTCTAAGTGGCGAATCTGAAAATGAAAATAACTCAATCATGCCGCCATCTGGGAGTTTAAGATCAAGCTTATAAGAGTCCCTGTCATGGCGGTAGTTTTCAGCCATAACCTCCAGGCCCAATATAGAGACATAAAACCGTTTTGAGATGCCGTAATTAGAGCAAATAATTGCTGCGTGGTGAATTCCCTTTAGCATTTTTCACCTCGTTAAAAAGAGACTTACAGACTCGACAGTTAATATTAGCACATAATATTCAAACGCTTACAAACAACACAGGATAATCCAAATAATAATAGCTGAATTACAATTTCTCGCTGTTAATCATAGCCAGATAAGCGCTCAGATATCCGACTCTTTAGCTTCAATTAGCTGTATTCAGGTATTCAAACCAGCTTATCTTTAAAGAATGCCAGAGTTCGCTGCCAGGCTAATTCAGCACTTTCTTTATGGTAACGACCTGTAGAGTCATTGTGAAAACCATGGTTAGCGTTTTTGTAGATATGCATCTGATAGGGAACCGCTAAACGCTTTAGGTCTTTTTCATAATCCGGCCATGTCTTGTTAACCCTTTTGTCCAATTCTGCAAGGTGTATCAGCAGCGGCGCTTTAATGTTGCCTCTCAGCTCAGCTTTGGCCGGTGTGCCATAAAAAGGTACACCCGCAGTTATCAAGTTTCGCTCAACGGCCGCTAAGAAATTAACAATGTAACCGCCAAAACAAAAGCCAACGGCACCTAACTGACCATTACTGTTTGCATGTGCTTTTATAAATTTCGCCGCTGCAATAAAGTCTTGTTGAATTTTAGAGCGATCCATTGTCCGCTGCATAGCTCTGCCCTGATCGTCATTACCAGGGTAACCCCCTAATGGAAATAATGCGTCCGGCGCAAAGGCGAGAAAACCTGCCTTAGCTAATCTTCGCGCAACATCTTTTATATAAGGGTTGAGGCCGCGATTTTCATGGATAACTAAGACCACAGGTAAAGATCCGGTCTTATTATTCGGTGCAACTAAATAGCCACTACCTTTACCATGGCCCAAAGGAGAATCAAAAGTTGCATAAGTAGCTTTTATCTCTACATCATTAAACGACACTTGCTCGGCTTGGGCATAGTTAGGTAGCAAAGCGGCAGTTAATACTGTCATCGAATAGCCAAGGGCAGCTAAGCTTGCCAACTTACTAATAAACGTTCTTCTATCCATTGCTCCATGGGCGTACTCGTCGTACCAATCAAATGCTTCCTGTGGGATATCATTTTTCTGTTTGGACATGGTTCTTCCTCAGCGGCTTGAATGACTTATTATTGATATTAGCAAAATACTCGCACTTCACCCCGGCAACCTAAGAAAACTTATTTATAGGCAGTGTGCACACAATCAATAAGTTGATTCAAAGAGAGCCTGTATAGTTCAGAGTTAGCTTGCATATATTGATCATAACCAGTATCTAGTCCAACTTTAAATTTCAACATAAAGGAATTAATTTCAGACAGACAGCGCCCATCCCTTTTGGAGTTTTTAAGGATATTACTGGGAAAAATCAGCGGGGGAATCAAAAACACTTCCTCGTCAGAGCCCTCTGCTATTGCCCGCTGCAATTGGCTGACCCGCTCCTGGTAAGTCGTTGCTTTAAAAGCGCCATCTATCAGGTTTTTAAAATTATCCGAGAACTCAAAAGCATTACCTGTTGCCGGGATGAGCATCATTACAAATACTAGAAAACTTTTATTCATATTTATGGACCTCATTTGTAGGAAACTTTGAGTCTATAAACAGGCAAATAAATTCGCTGCACATCTATAACAATAGCTGTTTTTCCGGTATTTACCTCAACTGCAAAAAAACAGCTAGCCTAAAGGCCGTTGCCGATATCACTGTAACGATCTGCTAGACAGACACACTGCCCAGAGCTGTGTAACACTGCATAAATGCAGCAGATTCCTACAATTCACTGACCTTTATCGGGCCACAACCACATTGGCTGATCCAGCATCCCCTGCCCTAGCACTTTAGTCTGTCCGAGTTGTTTCTCTAAAGCGATGGAGTTGCAATCCTCGGAGCATTCCAGTGCCCCTATCAATCTGGAGGCATGAGAGACCACCCAAACTTGAGTAGATTTAGAGGCCCGGATGATTAATCGTGCCAGCGCTGGTAACAAATCCGGGTGCAAGCTAGTTTCCGGCTCATTTAAAACCATCAATGGTGGAGGTCTTGGGGTTAATAGCGCAGCGACCCAAAGTAAATATCTGAGTGTACCATCGGAGAGTTCCAGCCCCGACAGAGGCCGCAGTAAACCATACTGGCTAAATTTAAGCGCAAATCTACCGTCACCACCTATGCTGATATCTAAGCTGGCACCGGGAAAAGCATCACTGATGGCATCTGTTAATGCCTGGGCGTCGCCAATTTCTTTTATGGTTTGCAGCGCTGCGGCTAAATCGTGGCCATCATTGTGCAATACCGGCGTTCTTGTTCCCAGTTGAGGCTGTCGCGCCGGGGCATCTGCATCGGTTCGAAAGTGATCGTAGAAACGCCAGCCGCGGATATTGTCTCTTAAGCTCACGACTTCTGGGGTTCTAACTGGATCAGCTATTTGACTAAACAAGCTATCGAAACTGTTTGCGTGCTGGGCTATCACTTCCCAATGCCTTTGAGTGCGTACTTTAATGACAGCCCCCTGGCGCTCTACTAATACACTGGCGGGCCGGTAGCTGTTACCAACCCAGATAGTTTCCCTTTTTATCTCTGGATCCAGAGAAAAGGCCGAGTTAGAGGGCACAGGTAGCCCCAGTGAAATGGCATAGCCAAAATCATTACCGCTAAAACCCAGCCGCAGTCGGGTTCGATTTTGTCTGGGCCCTCCCTGAACTGGAACCTCTCCACTGATCATTCTCTTAGATAAGGTTTCCGGCCCGGCCCAAAAGGTAGAATCCAGCCCGCCCTCTTTGGCCAGTGCATTTACCACCCCACCCTGGGCCGTTTGTGCTAACAGACGCAGTGACTTATACAGGTTAGATTTACCACTGGCATTGGTCCCAGTGACAACATTAAGATTAGTAAGCGGAGTAACTAACTGCAGCAGCGATCTATAGTTAGCTATTGAGATTGTATTAATCATTTACATCCATTTTTACTTGATCAAGCGGAAAGCTCTGCCATAAATTAATATTGCTGATTCTCTGTTATCAACATGCAACCGACCAAAGTATAAATCTATATTTCACGCAGCATTAACACTGAATCGCCTCTATCGGCATGCACAATAAAGCCACATTTTCTATACAGATGAATGGCCTTATTGTCTTTAGCCACCATCAGGCTCATTTTTTCAATACCTTGTGTTATTGCATACTCAACCAGCCATTCAAGCATTTGCTTGCCGATGCCCCGGTCCCGAAAATCAATGTGCACAGCAATGACCAAGGATGGAGTGCTCTGCTCAATATAGCCCCTGATATTATTCTCATCAGTCCAGAATCGGTACCAGGCAGCGCCCACCGGAACACTATCGTGCAGTGCTACGACACCCAAGTCACCAGCACTCTCTCGCCAATCTGCCAGCGCTTTATTTACCTGCGGATCAGCAAGTGCTTCAGTATAGGGAGGCGGGTTCTGGTTGGCGATAGCGCGCCAATAAACGCTCTGGTAAAGCATCTCTCGCAAGAATGACATATCCGAGGACTTCGATTTTCTTAACAACATATTTAAAAATTCCTTTTATCGATAACTCCAAGTGCTGGCTACTACTTCAGTAAAGAAAGTACTTTTATGGATTGCTGAATTTATTGGCCCAATACCTTTGGCTCACAAACTGGCTTGCCTTTATCATCAAAGAACGCTGAAGGATTGTGATAACCCTTTAGCTTGTAGAGAATAAGTTTAAACACACTGCTGGCAATAATATTAAAAGCAGCACCTCGCTTATCAATAGGGATTTCCTGAAGGGCAAATGTGCTCTGAATGTGCCCTCGGCTTTTCCCTAGATCTTGATCGTGCTTAGGTTGGTTATCCAAAAAGTTATGAATAACGCCAATAAAAACTCCTGCACTGCCCAAAGTGTTGCCTATGGGAGTATTGCAGCATTTTACATACCAGCGATACATGCCTTTAGCGGATAACCTGACACAGGTAATTTGTTCCTTTCCCTGAGTGATTTTTAACTGAGAAACCGGCATTTGTCATATATCAGTACCGCCATATTGGTCTAATACGGTCTGCTCCTGTTGCAAGTACTGAGCAAAGGATTGGCAGTCTCTACAGCAACATACTAATCTTGTGCCACAGGTCGAATTAAGGTTCGCGGTTTTTCCACGCACTTCCCCACAGGCACACTGCAATGTTATTTCAGGCATACAATCAAATCTCCTAGTCTGTAAAAGATTTACAACACTTGGTTAAACTTCAGCTATATCAAAATAACCTGATAGCGACAGATAACATAAATTTTAGCTCAAGGCTGCCAGAAAAAACGGCGCTTTTTACTTTTCTTTACAACTGACTTCTGCCCTTCTAGCGCTGCTGCTTTTTCAACACCTTGCTTGACTAGCAACAGAAATTGCCTGAGTTTATTTTCATCGGGATAGCTAAAGCTGTGCATGTCAGTTAACTGCTGTTGGGGGTTTTCCAGTTCCTGATAAATGTGTTCGAGCAAAGCATCCGTAAACCTTTGGCCTTTCGCCAGCATCTGCTTAACAACGTAATCAACTTTAAGCAGTGGATTTTCTTCGTCGAGAACCGCATATAAGGCCTGTGTCATTGGCATCAACCACCTGTCATGTAATCGACCTTGTACATTTTTCGTATACTGACAGGGGCAATGTTCGCATGCAAAGAACTTAATCTCAGTAAGTTCTTCAAGAGATACGTCTTTTAACGCTCCATCGCATCTAAAACATCGAAGCTTCATACTCTCTCCCGGTCGAATGTCGCCAATCGCAGATAAAATTCTATGGCCTGATTATCTTGTTGATATTTCAATGGTAAATCAATACAACAATCTAAGAAACTACAAAAGGACATATTAGTTGTATTAAAAATAATGCTGCAAAAACTCGAGACAGTTTCGCTGGCTAAAGAAAACCACTGTTTTTTCAATGCGTCCCAGTGAACTTGAGACTCTAATGGCACAGATTTGCCAGCAACTAAATAGCTCTCACACCTTGAGAAATGACAAGAGGTGTTTTTATATGATTTGCATGAGATAGAAGGAAAGATCAGATTGGAAGAGTATTGCGCTAGTAATTTAAGTGTGGATAAAGTCACTCGCTGCAGTGAATTACTTTATTTTTTGGCCGAAGAATCTAAAAACACCCTGGATTTTGTAAAATCCCAGGGTGTTATATATAAAGAAAGCATTGGTTGATAAAGCGTCCAGCTCGCTTGAGCACGAATGGACAGGATCTTTTAGTGCCTAAATACCTTCAATTCTTGTTGCAGTTTACCAGCCATATCGGTTAATGACTCACTGACACCGCTAGAATCTTTGGCTTGTTCTTCAACGTTACAAGCCAATGCGCGGATTTTCTGTACGTTTTCGTCGACTTCTGTCACTGCATTTTGCTGCTCATTAGTAATAGAGGCAATCACTTGGTTAGTCGACTCCAACTCGACCAATTCCTCAATAATCCTCAGCAGCGAAGTCTCGGCCTGTTCAGACAACTTCACGCTGTCATCGACATGCTTTCTGTTACTCTCCAGTGATGATGAGGCAACTTTTGAATGCTGTTGCAGCGCCTCAACCATTTTTTGGATCTCATCAGTCGATTGGCTGGTGCGCTGTGCTAAAGTGCGGACTTCATCAGCGACCACCGCAAAGCCACGTCCCTGATCCCCGGCTCTGGCAGCTTCAATGGCGGCATTTAGTGCCAGCAAGTTGGTTTGATCGGCGATGCCTCGTATTACATCCAGCACTTGACCAATCGCTGAGCTGTGCTGTACTAGCTCAGAGACGCTGGATTCGACACCGTCAAACTGCTCCGAAAGCTGATGCATGGTTTTAGCCGTCGCTTGAACATCAATTTGCCCCTCGTTCGCCGCTTTCGATACTTCCTTGACTAACACTAACCCCTGATCGGCAGTTTTTGATATATCCTCAGAACTGGCACCTAATTCAGTCGCCGCTGCGGCAATACCAGCACTTTGCAACTGCTGCTCAGTACTTTGCTTAAGAGTATCTAAACTAACCGTATAGCCTTTTTTGGCCGCTGCATTTAATTCGTTAGCCAATACTCCAACTTGATCTAGAGTACTGCGCAGTTTTAGCAATAAGTTTTGCGTGGCCTGCGACATATCACGTATCTCATCACGACCATCCACCGAGAGCATTTGGGTTAAATCACTGTTTTCTTCAATTGCCAACAGCTGATCTTTTAATACGCTTAAGGGGCGGGTGATCGACATGATCACTGCTGTTGCCACAGCAACAGTTACCGGCAAGGTCAAAAACAGAATTAACCAGAGAATACTCTTGTCCTTGTCAACCTGATTGCTGGCTTGCACACTGAGTTCTTCTACTTCTTTACTGGCAGCCAAAGTGTCTGCTAAAACTTCACTTAATTCAGTGTCGGCGTGTTCCAGGCGCACCTGGAACAAACTGGTCAGTCCTAACAATTGCTCGTTTAAGCTTTTAGCTTCTAGGTTGGCATCACCAATCTCGGATACGGCCAAGTTATCTTTGCCCTTTTGATAGTAGCCAACAGCAGTATTCATTAACTCGCGGTATTCGGCTAAGGTATCTAAAGTCTCTTTTACCTGAGCGCTGGCTTGAGGGTCCGCGGACAATGCGCTTAATTGTTGTTGCAATAAATCGGCCGATTCTGTGGCCTGACTGAGAGATTCGTAATATTCAGTGACTATGCCGTCGAAATATAAAAACAACATGTCTGAGAAGGTTTTTTGCACTTCCTGAGCCTGCTGCTGCAGTTTCTGTACCTTCGCCCTGGCGACAAATTGCTTGGCTTCTTTTTCGATTAACAGGTTCTCTTCGGCAACTTTCAATAATTGCATTTTGCTGCGTTGTTGCAGAGTATCTAACTCGTACATCAGAAATGCCAGCTGGGCAACCATCACAATAACCAAAAAACATGCCAGTGACATTATCCTGGTAGTTACGTTAAAATTTCTAAGCAAGCTAATCATGTGCAAATCCTTTAGTAATTATATGTAAAGCATGATAAATATCTTAGTCAATATTAACAACTTATGTACAATAAAAACATATTGTGCATACTGTCCACGAAAATACAGCCCGTCATTAAACCACTGATTTTATTGGCCATTAACGGAAAATAAACAAGCCATTGTCTGCTGTTTTGATCCTATCCGCAAATAATTGTCGAAAAGATAAATAGCCAGAAAACTCATGCTGTTAGCTAGTTTCTGCCTTCATTTAAACACAGTTTTCAAGTTTCTTTTTCCTAGAATACCCACCTTTGTAACTTGGATAATTAATATAAAAAGAAACCTTGGGAACCCGGCCCCGCTATGAATAATGTAGCTTGTTAAGAAAAAACAAACTTCAAATAACCCCATATTCCAAGCATAAAACAGCAGCTAAGTTACGGGCTGGGCCAGCGCCACTAATAATTAGCCTGTATAAAGGCCTCAAATTGCTCACACATCGCCGTGTTAGATTCACGGTTATCTGCCAGTACTTTAACCCCGTCAACAATTGTGACATTGGCATTGAGTGGTTTAACGGCTGTGCGGGGCCTATCTTTAATCGCATTAATACGCACTTGATCTTCCTCCCAGGCAGCTGTTACCGATAGATTGCAGACATCGGCCAAATATTTTGCGTTAAAACCCTCTCCGGTTAAGCTTTTCATCCCGCCCGCGTGATCGACACTGTTACCGGCATTCCAATAGTGCTTCGCCAGTAGTGGGCCTATTTCAGGGTTATCAGTTAAGTATCCAAAACGTTGGGTAAAATAGGCGCGGGTCTGGTACACAGCCATATTCGCCAATAGATAGCCCTGATAGGAACACGCTGAATCATTGGACAGCAAGTGCGGTATCGCCAGTAAAGGCCTGGGGCTGACTGCCAGGCCGGTAATTTTCAACTCTAAATCACGTGCCAGCTTCTTAATCACCGACGCTGTCAATTGCTCATCTGGGGTTGCATACAAAGCTTGCTCAAAATAGGGCACCAATAAAATATTGCGCTCTCCAAAAGCTCTGAACGGCTGTTTGCTCTCTATTAAACTCTTTATTACAGAATCGGGTACGCTGTTGCCATCAGCATCTTTTGCATACAGCTTAAGCCAGTCTGCATCGCCGAGTAAACTGTCGCAGAACATCGATTGCGTCTCGGCGTAGGCCATTGAGGTAGGTGCAAACTCATGAGAAAAACACGGAGAGTTTAGCTTGACGTTGGCAAAGTGAGCGGCGTGTCCGCCCTCGTGAAATAAAGTATTTAATCCATCGTAGCCACTGCCTATCTGATCGGGTTTGGCATTACTGGTGAAATTTATCTTACCGGCCACCCAGTTGCCATTGTCAAAATAGGAGGGCATAGGTCCGTGGCAAAATCCATTTTGATATTTGCCTTTACGATCCAGCAAATCTAAGGTGAGTTCGGCACTAGAATAATCGATGTTTAGCCGGCCAAAAGACTCCACCCAATGGCGCAATGAGTTTGCGAAAGGCACATAAGGGTCTAATTCGCGCATCGAATCACCGCCCCAAGTGTAGTTAAAATTATGCGCCTGAAGAGATTGTTCACCCTGCTGCGCAGCGAGTTCGGCGATACTTTGTAAATTTCTATCCCGGGTGAGCAACTCGAAGTCATCCAAGATTGTAAAGAGCTGTTGGGTGCTCATCTGTTCGGTTTTTTCGACCGAATAATCGAAGAAATTGCTAAAACCCAGAGACCTTGCGAACTGGTTGCGCTGTTTTACTAGTTCAATATAGCCATTGTCCAGTACCCAGTCCTCGAGCGCTAATAGCGCCTGATGTGAGCTTTTTCTAACCGCTTCACTCTTATCGCTGTAGATGTTTGCTCTTAATACTCCCATAGACGCTTCAATTTTCACACCTTGCGCATCGGTGTAATGCATCGCGTACTTCTGGCGTTTTTCAAACAGCACAGCTTCTGCTTTAATCAACTGGGCCTTCTGCTGCTGGGCACTGTCCGATTCAATCGCATTGCTTTCATACATCGTCAGCCAACCTTCAAGTCCCTTTTTAATTTGTTGTAATTCAGGGGTTAAAGTCAGCTTTTGCAAGTTGGCTAACTGTTCACGCAATTCGGGGATACGCTGACCATTGGCGATAAACTCATTCCAGCGGGTCTCTGCAGCCGCGCAACTACTGTGGTCATCACTGATTCCCATGTAGGTCGTCCAGAACAGCTCTTCTTTAGGCCCATGCACCGCGATATAGTCATTATTTAATTGATGAAAATATTCAGTTGGATTCACAAATACTACCTTTTACTCTGTTGTTATTGAATGACACTGTCCGATTTATTCGCTGTCAGCAAGTATAGTTCAAGAAGAAGAAAATAAAGTCTAGCACATCCAGTAAATATTCATTTAAATCAACCGACAAATCAGCCTTTAATGCGATTTTGCTAATATTTTTTGCGCTACAAAAACGACTTTGTTAGATTAGCTGCCCAAAGGAGCAAGCGAGCAACTCCAAAGCGCCCCAAAGGGCGGGCTGAATCGAATACTCCCTCACTGTAAAAAAGGGTACCAATGAAGTTATTAACTGTTTTATCTCTACTGTGCAGCTTACACATTTCGACGGCCTATGCCGATGTACTCTCTGTGCACTGCCCTACAGGTTGCCCCTCTAATCCAGCCGATAACGACCTGGTGTTTGGTCATTTATATGCATTGTCAAACAATCCGCAGACAAAATTTGCCGACTGGGTCGCCTATGAGGTAAGCCCTATCAACTTTGGCACTAGCCCGGGGCGCGTCTGGAAAAGTGACCCGCTTTTAGACAGTGAAAACACTTTAGAGAAAGCCGACTATAAAGGTGCCAATAGCAGTGTTTTAAAAGCGGATCGCGGACATCAGGCGCCACTAGCATCCTTTGCCGGCTCCAGATACTGGTCTGAGTTAAACCGCTTAAGTAATATTACTCCTCAGCACAAAGATCTGAATCAGGGCCCCTGGAAACATTTGGAAGACGCGGTTCGCCGTGCTGCTACTTATGAAAAATCTCTGTTTGTGATCACCGGGCCGCTGTTTAACCAGCAGATGCCACTGCTGCCCGATGCAGATGAGCCACATGAGGTACCCGCCGGCTATTTTAAAGTGGTCTATGATTTGGCCGGTAACAGTGCCAATTTTATTATGCAGCAAGATGCCAAGCGCCAGGACGATTTCTGCGCCAAGACTTCGAGTTTGCAAGAGATGAGCACTCTGATAAATTTCCAACTGCCTAAGTTCAAATCTAGTAACAGCCTCTACCAGCGCTTGGGCTGTACTCATTAATACACACAGGCACTGTTAATCTCTATTGGTACTGGCTGCGAGCTCTATCTGGGCAGATAGCGGCCCTGCCAACGGCTTTCTTAATCGGCGCTTAACTCCTTGCCACGCATATATTTTTAATCCTCTTTAGCAATATTACAGTTGTTATCAGAAGCCCTCTAATAGATAATGCGAACAATTATCACTACATCTACCATTAGGAGTAACTCGTGTTCAAACTTATTGCAACTTGTCTGTTTGCCCTGCTGAGCTTTAACCTCAGTGCACAAAATAAAGTCCAAGATGAAATGGGCGAATTTTCAATTCAAACTACACCCAAACGCATTGTGGTGTTGGAATTTTCATTTGTCGATGCTCTGGCAAGCTTAGGTGTTTCGCCAGTAGGGGTTGCCGATGATGGCGATGCCAACCGTGTTATACCGGCGATTAAAAGTAAAATTTCTCCATGGACATCTGTAGGCGGCCGTTCGACTCCTAACTTAGAAATCATATCCTCTTTAAAGCCGGATATGATCATCGCCGATATGGAGCGTCACGCAACTATCTATGAAGATCTGAAAAAGATCGCTCCGACACTTATTCTCAAGAGCCGTGGCGAGTCGTATAAAGATAACTTAGCCGCTGTGGCAAAAATCGGCATAGTGCTCGATCAAGATGTAAAAATGCAACAGCTGATCGCTGAACACAACCAGCGTATGGATGCCTTCGCTAAAAAAATCAACAGCGACAAAAAATTCTTGTTTGCCGTATCCAGCACCCGTGGTGTCACTATGCACTCACCAAAAGCCTATGCCGGTGGAGTAATGGAACGCCTTGGGCTGCGCAGCGCAATCCCGGAAGAAACTGAAAAAGCTTATGTTCGAACTACCTTAGAGCGTTTAGTAAAAGCTAACCCCGATTACTTACTTGTAGGCGAATACGGTGACCAGACCGCGGTCGATGACTTCAAGAAAAGCCCACTGTGGAACATGATCAGTTCAGTAAAAAACAAGACCTACCTTGAAACTAATCCAAAACTTTGGTCTTTAAACCGTGGCATGATTGCCGCTGAAATCATGGCGCAAGAGCTAGAGTCTGTTATCAAATAACGCCTTGATACTTGGTTAAAAACTAATACCGACAGCCGCGATAATCATTACCACGGCTGTTTTTTATTGAGTCACTTTCTTAAAATGTCCAGTACTAACATCCAGCTGTGTGCCTACTCTCCCTGGCAGCGCTTTCGCAGCCCCTTTATTTTCGCCGTAACGGCTGTTGCATTTACTGTCAGTTTATTTTATTCACTGATAACTTTCTCCCAGTTTTCACTGCGCGCAGATGATTTGTTAGCGGTGTTATACAACTACAATGGGGATGAAATTAACCAGCAAATTATCGTCGGGCTACGTCTACCGCGCACATTAGTGGCTATATTAGTCGGTATGGCCATGGCCATCGCCGGTTTATTGATGCAGGGCATTACCCGCAACCCACTCGCCTCCCCCTCAGTGTTTGGCGTCAGCGCCGGGGCTGCTTTTGCCTTTGCCTTTGCCTCCACCGGTTTACTGCCCGCTCTGGCGCATATTCCGGTTTTGTTCATCACTATAGCCGGTGCTCTGATCAGCGGTGTTGTGGTCTTTTTTCTCGGCGGGCTGCACTTACCTCAAGCCAATCCTATCCGGGTGGTTCTGGCTGGGGTAGCACTAAATTACTTATGCATTTCCATGACCCGCTCGGCAGTTATTTTTGCAGATGAACACGCCTATGGAGTATTGCACTGGCTAATTGGCAGTATTTCCAATACCCGAATGGAGGATGTCTACACTATGCTGCCAGGGCTTAGCATTGGCCTGCTACTGGCAATGCTGCTAGCGCATAAATTGAACTTGATGCACATCGGCGAGGAGATGATGAACAGCTTAGGGGGAAATGCTAAAAAAGTCAGGATTCTGGCCAGCATCGCGGTAATTCTGTTGATCGCCTCCGCTGTCAGTGTCGCGGGCCCGGTGGGTTTTATCGGCCTGATGATCCCGCACATTGCCCGAGCGCTGATCGGTCAGGACTACCGGTTATTAGTACCATTGTGTGCACTTTTAGGCGCCACCTTAATGCTGGTTGCCGACATTTTTTCCAGAGTGATTCGCTTTCCCGATGACAGCCCGATAGGCATTATCACCAGTGTTATTGGCGCCCTGTTTTTCCTTGCCCTGGCGCTGCGTCAAGTGAGGCCACGCTCATGAGAGTACGTCCAGCTTTTGTGTTTATAAGTTTAATCGTTTTACTGCTGTGTTTTTCTGTTTGGCACATAGGTGCAGGCGCTATTGACATCGCACCACTGGATGTCTTTAAGGCACTGCACTCCAGTGACAGTGAACACAATTTCATCGTCAATAATTTTCGTTTGCCCAGGTTGTTGATCTCGGGACTCGTCGGCGCGGCACTGGCTATTTCAGGTTTACTGATTCAGGGGGTGATAAGAAACCCTCTCGCCTCTCCGGATGTTTTAGGTGTAACCAGCGGTGCCAGCTTAGCAGTCATCACGCTGGCGGTATTTTGGCCAAACGCCCCCATTAGCTATATACCACCCGCCGCTCTGCTCGGTGGTTTTGGCGCCACTGCACTGCTGCTATTTTTAGCGAGGCATTTACTGCAGCGACCGGCTGCATTCGCACTGGTAGGCATCGCGCTGGCGGCTACTTTTGGTGCGGCTATAGACTATCTACTGACCGTCAATCCACTGGAGATCAATACCGCGATGCTCTGGTTAACCGGCTCAGTATGGGGTCGCAACTGGAATCACTTACCCTTGATCGCCCCCTGGCTGGCAGTACTAATGCCGCTGGCGATGTTACTTGCCTATCGCTTAGATCTCTTGGGGCTTGGCGATGACACTGCGACTAGTTTAGGTACTGGGGTAAAAAAATTAAGGTTATTGTGCATCGTTGTGGCGATAAGCCTGGCCAGCGCCGCAGTCTCGGTCTGTGGCAGTATAGGTTTTGTCGGCTTAGTATCGCCGCACTTAGTGCGCTCACTACTGGGACACCGGCATCTTCTGCTGATTCCGGCCACTGCCCTGACCGGGGCAATTTTAGTGATTAGTGCCGACTTATTCGCGCGCATTTTAATGCCGCCTATTGAGCTTCCGGCAGGTATATTAACCGCCTTTATCGGCGCCCCCTACTTTATCTTTTTACTTTGTCGCTACAAAAATTGGTGAGACTATGAACATAGAGCAAACGGCAATTTCTATCGACACTTTAGATGTTGGATACGCCACTAAAACAATCATTAGCAATCTCAATCTGTCGATTAAGAAAGGTAAAATTACAGCCTTAATTGGCCCCAATGGCTGCGGTAAATCGACCTTGTTGAAGAGCATCAGTCGATTGCTAAAACCCAGCGCCGGCAGTATTCATTTAGGGGCTGATATTGATGTTTTAACATGCCCGAGCAAAGAGATTGCCAGAGCCCTGGCGCTGTTGCCGCAAATGACTCAATCACCGGAGGGGATCACAGTAAAAACGCTAGTCGCCTTTGGCCGCGCCCCATACTTGAATCAGTTTGGCATGCTTAAAGAGGAGGATCACCGACAAATAGAGCTGGCAATGTGCCGGGCGGGTGTCAGTGAGCTGGCGAATGATTACATAGACCAACTCTCCGGAGGGCAGCTGCAGCGAGTCTGGATTGCCTTAATACTGGCGCAAGACACTGACATTCTATTGTTAGATGAGCCGACCACTTATCTGGACATTTGCCATCAATATGAGTTGCTGAATTTACTTGTTGAACTCAACTTAGCCGGTAAAACTATCGTCATAGTGATGCACGATTTAAATCAGGCCTGTCGCTATGCTGACGAGTTAGTGATTATGCAAAAAGGGGAGATTATAGACATAGGCACACCGTACAATGTCTTTACTGAAAAGATGTTGCGCGATGTATTCAACTTTGAGGCAATCGTTATTAATGATCCCGAGGCGAGCACGCCGATGAGCGTTGCTCGAGCTCAAAAAGTCGTTAAGTCCAGAGCCGCCTAGGCCCTGGAGTTTTTCGCTATTTTGACTGGGTTAAATAGCTGCCATTATCACGTAAGTATTGATCAAATAACGGCTCGAAATCATCCACCACTGATTTCTTAACAAAATCAAAATTAACCAACTTAGTGGTTAAAGCGGCGAGTTTTGGCAGCTCGCTCAAGAAATCAACCTGGTAGTAGCGCTGCAGCATTGCAAACTTGGACAGCACTGGGGCGATGGCGGCATCCACCAGCGAAAACTTATCACCGCTGAAATATTCACCGTTGACCACCATTTCCAGACGCTGCAACTTTTGATTCAGAGCACCGCTATGAGTTTCATAATCCTCGGCAGTTTTAGCCACTGTCATACGGTATTGATCCATGATGATCTGGCTTGAGTACTCTATCCAGCCCCGGTCTTTGGCTTTTTGCAGCGCATCACTGGGCATAATCTGATCGGGGGTAATCTCGTCTAAAAACTCGTTAATGACTGCGGATTCAAATAACACTTGATCACCGTATTTCACCACTGGCACTTTACCCAGAGGCGATAACTGCAAAAACCAGTCAGGCTTATTCGCCAGATCAATATAGGTAATTTTAAAATCAACACCCTTTTTTAATAAGGTAATCACTGAGCGCTGCACAAATGGGCAAAGTTTAAAGCTAATTAACTCGATAGTTTGCATCTGGATGTTTTCCTCAAATTAGTAAATAGTGCTTAGTCACTTATTGTTCTTTAGTTTCCTTTTGTTACTATAAGGGCGTAAATAACTTTTTCAACATGTTTCAAACTTGTCTGTAACTAACTAAAAGGTGCCTAATGGCTGATTCAGCGGCTTTAGAGCCAGAAAAAAAATTTAACGATTTTCCTGTCAGCTCTCTACCTGTGAGCAATGAGTTGCAGATCAACTCTTGCCCCGTGGGTTTAGCGATTGATGTTATTGGCGGCAAGTGGAAGGTCATCATTCTCTATCAATTGCGCGGCAACAAATTGCGCTTTGGACAAATCAAAAACAATATCCCCAATATCAGCCAAAAAGTACTGACCAGAGCTCTGAAAGAACTCGAAGCTGATAAATTAGTACGGCGTATTGCCTATGCTGAAGTCCCTCCAAGAGTTGAGTATCAGCAAACCGAACTGGCTAAAAAGCTCAATCCGGTGCTGGATTTATTGTGTCGCTGGGGTGGGGATTTACGCGATGCCAAGTTAGCTGATCTATAACTGTGTGGGCAACAATCAATAGGCTTCTTAAGTTCTAAGCCTCTTGTTGAAGATCATTTTGAAGCTGTAAGTTGAGACAATCCGCACGTCCTGTGGCTGTAGCTGTTACCTGGCAATCGATAAACAACTTCGGGTCAAACTCGTGCGCAATTTGATTATCAGTTCGGCTCAAAACAATCTCAACAGAAACTGCCCCAGCCGCTTTCGCCAGCTTTAGGGCACTCTCTCCCACCAGTGCTTGCGCGCAGCTCAACGCCGCCGCAAAAGTATCAAAACTCTGTGGTTGCTGTTGATGGTAAAGCCTGAACAAGCCAAAACTCGGCTGGCTAATGGTTATGTGCGCCCGCTGCACTACGCTGCCCATCACTGCTCCAACCGCATTGGCTACTTCACCGTGTCGCGGTAATATCAGCTGCTGGTTCAACTGTGTTGCCACCGTCGGGTAATAGCTGGAAGCGGGAGCACCTACCGCTACTATTGGATAATCACTGGCAAAGGCGATGCTAAATAACCCCTGCTGTTGAGGGTTGATAATTAACTCGCTCAGTAGCGCCGTCAGCTTAGAAGCTTGTGCCTGAGCCAGTACCCCCAGCTGATTCAGACTTGCCTCTATTAAAGTGGCTGAGATTTTGCCAATCACTAAATCGTAGACCTGTTGGCTCGGCTGGGTGGCATCGTCTTTTTTAAAGGCTGGCAGACCGTATAAACTGCTCATCTGCCGCGACCAGATTTTTGCCGCCAGGATCGCCGCCTCACTGTGCAAATGGTCACTTTTCCCCAACACCTGAGCCGCATCTGTCGGGGTAAAACCGCTGTAAATAGCCAGTCCGGCCCGTTGCAGTTTTGCCAGTCCGCGGCCCAAATTACGGCTCTGTTCGCTGGCCCACTCCAACTCCAGCGGTCCATTTTCCAGCTGCTGCCAGGCGTACACAGCCTCTTCTCCCAACTGCTTAACTAGCAACTCATCTGTGCCTAAACGCAGCACAAACTTATTATTCCTGGCATTGGGGTAACTCGCCAGTTGCGCTTTGAGCTTGGTAATAATATCTGGGTATTGCTGCGCCAACAGACACAGCGGAATGACGCGCCTGGGGCCGATTTCCAACCCTTTAGCGGGACTTATACGCACTTCACTGTCACCGCCCAGGCCGGTGCAAAAGACTTTAACGGCCTCCACCATCGGCTGCCAATCCCCTACTTTGGCGCCATTACTGCTAAGCTGCGGCTGACCGTTAGTAACTATTGCGATGTCTGTGGTGGTGCCTCCCATATCGACTACTAAAGCATTTTTCACGCCGCTTAATGCACATGCGCCTACCACACTCGCCGCAGGGCCAGAGAGCACCGTAGTAACAGGTTGCACAAGGGCGGTAGCGGTATTGATCAGCGACCCGTCACCTTTAACGATCATCAGAGGTGCCACTATCTGTCGTGTGGCTAATATCTTTTGCACACAGTTGAGCAGCTGCGCAATATAGGGAATCATGCGGGCATTTAAAACGGCGGTCAGCGCCCGCTGTGGGGCACCTAAACTGCTGGCCAGCTCGTGACCACAGGCAACCGGCTTACCGGTTAGCTCTTCAACCAAGCTACGCAGCTTAAGCTCGTGAGCATTGTTGCGTGTAGCAAACATACTGGAGATGGCAAAAGCCGACACTGAATCTTTAAGGCGCATAATACTCTGGCGGGCGGTCATTTCATCCAGAGGCTGGGACTGCTGACCATCGGCATCGTGACCGCCATTAATCATCACTGTTGCGGCCTCTGAAACTATTGTTCTCAGACCACTTTTATCTAGCTGGCGGGCGTTATATCCGGCCAATAAAACCGCGACTTTGGCGCCTCGCCCCTCGACTACTGAGTTAGTGGTTAAAGTAGTAGAGAGCGAGCACAGCTCTATATCTAATAACATTTGTGAGTCTAGGCCTGCAATCGCCCTGTCAATGCCTATACTCAGATCTTCTCTGGTGGTTAAGCTTTTAAAACTAGCCACTACCTGCTGTTTCTCATCTACCAGCACAGCATCCGTGTAAGTGCCTCCGGTATCTATCCCCAGTCGATACGCCATAGTCTTCCTCTAGAAAGGTGCTGTTTGTATAGTTATCTGTCGCGACGGCCGCGACGGCTGGTACCGCGCTCTGCTCTTCTACGCTGCATGGTCTCTTCAACCCGAATGATCAATTGCTCGTGGAGCCCGGCACGCTCTAACTCATCGTATCCCTGCCAGTGAGATATTTCAGAATCGGTACGACCGCAGCCAAAACACCAGCCGGTTGTCTGATCTGTTTTGCAGACACCGACACAGGGGGACATCTCTGCATCGGCAATCAGTTGTGCATTATCCATTTCAGCTTTCCTTCTAGAGAATCATATTGTCTGAGCAGGCATTTATGACTGACTCGATTTACAGGCGATAATGTGCCCAGCATCTAAAAACTGTACTCAAGAATGTTGTCTGCCGAATTGTTGCTAGCGACTAAATACTATGTGATTGCGACTTGTTTACTTCGGGGATACATTAATGGCCTTTGAAGCGTTTTAAAGGCCATTAATGGAAGGGCGACAGCAGTGTCACGAGATAAATCAGAGCTCCGCCATTTCCCGGCAGTCAGCGATGGCCATTTTGAACTCTTCAGGCTGCTGTTTTGCACATATTTTAAGACCGTGTCCGGGCTCAACCCTTTTCCAGTCTTGATCTTCGACATCTAAAGGTTCAGATGCGATCACTACTCCACTGCCGTTACAGCGATAGTAGAGGCTAGGGGCACGACAGTCCGAAGAGTAGCGAAATGCGTAGATGTGCTGGCCATCACTCAAGGTTGCAGTAAAACGGAACGCTGCTTTAATGCCTTTGTTTTGCATTAACTGGTTTACTTTATTGCAGAGTTTGGAGACTGCCGCTATCGGGTCTTCATTTAAACCGAAGGCGAACAGGGCCAAGAACAACGCTTCAGAATCAGTTGTACCCTCACGGCCGATGTAGTACTTATCGGGAATCAAATTTTCCAGATCCCGACGCACTTTGTCGTATTCGGCAATTTGACCGTTGTGCATAAACATCCAGTTATCAAAACGAAACGGATGACAGTTTGCCCTGCTGGTATAAGTTCCAGTAGAGGCCCTGACATGGGCAAAAAATAACCCTGAACTTATTTGCTGACACAAGCTCATCAGGTTTTGATCGGCCCAGGCTGGCAGTATCTCCCGGTAGATCCCTGGAATCTTCTTTGAACCGTACCAACCCAAACCGAAGCCGTCTCCGTTAATTGCAGTTTTTGATTCCGATGCATTCAAACTTTGTTTGATTAAAGAGTTAATTGGATTTTCAATTAGCTCCTCTAAAAATATTTCTTTACCTGCGTAGGCTAGCCAACGACACATAGTTACCTCTTAGTTATTAGGTATGTAGACGAACCCTATAGGAAACTTCGTCATATTTGAGCAACATTTTTACATATTTAATCCTTTATGTACGTATATTTCAAAAATCACTACCTCTTGTTACAATAGTTATTTAGAATCTGCGTCCAGAGCCTCCCTGTGAATACCAGTTGTTTAAAATTATATATCCAATTTTGAGACTAGTACTTTGACCGCCAAAATATCTGTTAATAATTTACCGACCAAAGATCGCCAGCATTGCTGTAATTGCAACCTCAATTCTCTGTGCATGGCAGTCTCTCTGGATACGCGTGAAATGTCGAAACTAGATGAGATCATCGCCAGGGGAAAGCCACTGTCTAAAGGTCATCAATTGACTGTTCAGGGAGATCCCTTCAAGTGTGTCTTTGCGATTAAGACAGGAAGTGTTAAAACGGTTACTACTAGCTGTAATGGAGACGCACAAATCACCGGCTTCTATTTCCCCGGTGATTTAATCGGTTTAAATGCCATTGACTCTGGCATTTGCCAGGATACTGTAAGCGCTTTAGAAACCACCACGGTTTGCCAGATCCAGTTTGAACAGCTGGATGATCTCTCTGCACAAATGCCTAAGTTGCGCCGACAGATACTAAAGACAATGAGTAAAGATTTGTGCAATGAGCAGCATATGTTGCAGCTGCTGGCCAACAAAAATGCCGATCAGCGCATTGCTACTTTCCTGTTACGCCTGTCAAACAGGTTCAAAGCTCGCGGTTTTTCAGAGTCCAGGTTCCGCCTCTCTATGTCCAGAAATGAAATTGGTAATTACCTGGGCATTACCGTAGAAACGGTCAGTCGGGTATTAACCCGATTGCAGAAAAATGGATACATCAAGGTAGAAAATAAAGAGATTGACTTAATTAACTTCAAAGCTCTGTTGCAGCTCAGTCAAGAGTCTGAATAATAGTCTAAAAACCGCCCGATACTGAATATCACCCGAGCTCCGATTTTGGACAAAGTTAAATTCTACCAACAGGTCAGAGACTCAAGTGAAAATCTGGCAATGCCAGCTCAGTTGTGTATAGTGCATGGGAACATGCGTAAAATCTCTGCTATGTTCCCCATGCACCATAGTTACTTAATATTCTGGTGCACAACATTTTTCTCTTAGATTTAAGGCCAAACCATGTCTTTTGACGAATTTTATGTAAAGTCTGTTGTCCGTTCTGTCGACAACTGGCCAGAGCCAGGTGTCATGTTTCGCGATATCACCCCTATTTTTAAAGATCCTAAAGCATTACGCATGGTCTCAGACGCTTTTATCCAGCGCTATATTGATTCTGACATTACGCACATCGCCTGCATTGATGCTCGCGGCTTTTTGGTGGCTTCAATCATGGCTTACCAGCTGGGCCTACCTTTGATACTGGTGCGTAAAAAAGGCAAGCTTCCAGGAGAGACTATCTCTCAAGAATATAATCTGGAGTACGGCACTGCTGAAATAGAAATGCAAGTGGACGCTCTTGAAGCGGGTGACAAAGTGTTAGTGTTTGATGATCTTATCGCCACTGGGGGTACTTTATTAGCCGCCTGCACTCTAATTAAAAAGTTTGGGGCAACCGTCGTAGAAAGCGCTGCCATCATCAACTTACCGGATTTACAAGGCGCTAGCTTAATCGAAGATGCAGACATACCTGTATTTACCTTGCTCGCATACGAAGGCCTTTAAATCAATCTGCTAGGAGCCTATGCTCCTAGCTCGCCCCGCTTTGGGTTTTAGTACTATCACTTGTCTCCACTGACCTGCGCAGGTCTTCGCTATACCTTGCTTTAACACTAAACATCTTGTTTTTTCTATTTATACAGCTAAGGGTTCGAATATTATGATCTATCAACTCGCCGCGCTAGGTGCCGGCCTGTGCTTTGCACTCTCGCCTTTTTTTTCTGTGAACGCAGTTAGAGCTCTGGGCTCTGTCAGATTTAACAAGTGGCGCATGTCGGTTGTATTTGTAATGTTGGCGGCAATGGCTTTTGCCACTGGCGGTTGGCGCGTGGATTTGCTGGACTGGTGGCTGGTGCTAGTAATCAGCTCTTTAGTGGGCATTTTTCTTGGGGATACCTTATTATTTTTGGGCCTGAAGAGAATGGGGCCACGCAGAAACACCGTCATCTTTGCCTTAAATGCCCCTATGACCGTTTTTCTTGGCTGGATGTTCCTGGATGAAAAGCTGGCTCTGTCAGCATTGATTGGCGCTCTTATGATCACCAGTGGGGTTATTACAGCAGTCGCATTTGGCCGTGGCAAAAAGCAGCAACATAACTTAGAGGAAACCCAAGGCAAGCTGTTGGTGGCGGTCTCTATTACCTTGGCCTCAGCACTGTGTCAGGCGTTTAGCTTAGTTATCTTGCGCCAGGCGATGGAATCCGGAATAGACCCGGTTGCCGCCAGTGCTGTGAGGGTTGGTATCGCCGCCCTATGCCTGTTACTGGTCGCCTTTATCGCCAATCTTAAAAACCCTGATAGCGCTGAAAATCAGGTACCTATGACCGGGCTGATATTTCTACAAATCAGCGCCAGTGGATTCTTGGCCATGGGACTGGGTATGACACTGCTACTGTTTGGGCTCAAGGGAGGCGACACGGGTATCATCTCGACCTTGTCCTCAATTTCACCGGTGATTGCACTGCCCATACTCTGGCTACTGATGAAACAAGCTCCTGCTGCCAACGCCTGGGTCGGTGCAGTTCTGGCCGTCTGCGGTACTGCCACCCTTTTCTTGCTGTAACTGATTAAGCAGACTACTGCTGCCAACAAATGGGTCGGTGGCTAGATAGGTGGATAGGTGGATAGGTGGATAGGTGATAGGTGGATAGGTGGATAGGTAGATAGGTAGTCTTGATCGATTGCGCTGCTAGCAGCGTTTTTATTGATAAAATAAAGTTATTAGCTGAAAAGCCCAGCTATCAGCAGGTAACGTGCCGCTTTACCTATCACTATAAACAAGCTACACCAGTAGACATTTATCTTTAGCCAACCGGCGAGCAAGCACAATGGATCGCCGATTAACGGCAGCCAGGACAACACTAAAGCGGGGGCACCGTGATGCTGTAACCATTTTTTAGCACGCTCTTGCCGGGGGTTATTTAACACTCTGGCCGGGTAGTATTTGCTGATAAACCTGCCCAATACCAAGGTCAGTATGCCGCCAGCGCTGTTTCCTGCGATGGCCACGCTCAATAATTGCCATAGCGGAATCTGCCCAGCATCGACCAACCAGGCCAGAGCAACCTCTGAGCCGCCGGGTAACAATGTCGAGGCTATAAAGCTACTGGCGAACAAGCCCCACAACTCCAACGCCATTAACAACAACTCTCAGTAAAAGCCGTCGTGTTCATGTATTCGCCAACCCCATGCTGACACAACGCATCATATAGACTCCACCGCCATTAACAACAACTCTACTGTAACAGCTACTGTGCTCATTTATTCGCCAGCCCCATGCTCACGCAGCGTATCACCGCCAGCTCATAGACGCCGCCCAGTGCCTCATAGACTGGCTTAAGCGCTAAACCATGCACTGCCTGAGATTGAATAATTTCCTGTTCAATTAACTGTATTTCCTTCTCTGGCAGCTCGACGACTTCATCGACCGTTAATTCACCCCTGGAAATCCCCCCGGCCAAGTGATTATAAATAACCGCTACCGATAACTTTTGCATACCCGCTACCTGGGTGACTAACATGCCGGTTTTAAACAAGGTGATGGATTCATCCCCCTGCTGATCAACGCTCAACTGCGCACCGGGCTCTTCATTTAAAACAGCCAGGAATTGATCGCCATACAAATCTAATTTTCGCTCGCCGACGCCGCTAACTTTCTGCATCTGGTTTCTATTAGTGGGGCGATACATCACCATTTCCATGAGTGTTGCATCGTGAAAGATAATGTAAGGGGGAACATCTTGCTCTTTCGCCAGCTCGGAGCGCAGTGCTCGCAACGCCTCCCATAAAATGTGTTCCTGCGAATCCAGCTTGTGTTGTACCGATTTCTTTTTATCGTATTTTGTACGCGCCGTTTTCTTACGCAAATCTTCGCGCAACTCGATACTCTCTTCACCGCGCAATAGTGGCCGACACTTTTCAGTCAAGCGCAACACCCCAAAGCGCTCATAATCCACTCCCAAAAAGCTCCTGGCGACTAGCTGGCGAAAGACCGAACGCCACTGTTGCTTGTTGAGCTCAGTGCCGATATTCCAAATTGACAATTTTTCATGACCGAACTGCTTAACTTTTTCTGTCTCTGAGCCGGTTAGCACATCGACAATGTGATTGACGCCAAAACTCTGACCAGTGCGATACACTGCCGACAATACCTTTCTGGCAGCTTCGGTGCCATCCCAGACAGGTACTGGCTGCAGACAATTGTCACAGTTACCACAGGCGGGATGCTCGCTCTCACCAAAGTAACCCAACAACACCTGACGCCTGCAACTGGTGATTTCGCATAAGCCTAAAATTGCCTCGAGTTTTTGCCGCTCCACTTGCTTGATGTTATCAGGTGCCTGCGACCCCTCGACCATTTGTCGCAGAAACACCACATCTTGGAGTCCGTATACCATCCAGGCATTGGCAGGTTGTCCATCGCGACCTGCACGACCCGTCTCCTGGTAATAGGCCTCAATGCTCTTGGGCAGATCTAAATGGGCGACAAATCGCACGTTGGGTTTGTCGATACCCATACCAAAGGCGATAGTTGCAACAATAATGACTTTGTCTTCGGTTAAAAATCGATGTTGGTGATGCTTTTTTATATCTGAGGAGAGCCCGGCGTGATACGGCAATGCATTCAGACCTTTAGTACATAGCCAGGCCGCCGTCTCTTCTACTCGCTTGCGCGACAGACAGTAAACTATACCTGCATCGTTAAGATGCTCTGATTGAATAAAGGCCAGTAACTGCTCGCGAGCCCGGTCTTTTTGACCGATACGATAACGTATGTTGGGCCGGTCAAACCCCTGAATAAATATGTTTGCCTGACGCAACTCAAGGCGCTGTTCTATTTCCAGTTGGGTGCGACTATCAGCGGTGGCTGTCAGAGCAATACGCGGCACTTGCGGGAAGTTATTGGCAAATTGCGCTATCTGCAGATATTCAGGTCTGAAATCATGCCCCCACTGGGATACACAGTGCGCTTCATCAATAGCGATCAATGCTAACGGGCACTGGGATAAAAGCTGAAAGGTTTTTGGCTGCAGTAACCGCTCTGGGGCAATATATAACATATCCAGTTCGCCGCGTAGCAGTTGTTGCTCTACTTCATTTTGCACTTGAAAATCTAGCGAGGAGTTTAAGTATGCGGCGTTAATTCCCCACTGTGATAGCGCGGTCACCTGATCATGCATCAAGGCTATCAACGGAGATACCACTATAGCAGTGCCCGCTCTGAGCAATGCCGGTAACTGGTAACAAATCGATTTACCACCGCCAGTGGGCATAATAACGAGAGTATCTCGGCCATCGAGCATACTCTCAATGATCTGCTGCTGTCCCGATCTAAAGCCATCGTAACCAAAAACATCTTTCAGAACTTTTAGCGCTTGCTCAGCCATGTCTACCCTACATAAGAAACGAAAATCAATATTGCATCCCAAAGCTCAAGTGTGAGACACAACAAGCGGCCAATTATCCTCAAAGCATCTGCTACTGTCATCTCATATTGCCGCTTTGATGCTTTTTTATCACTCTGGCTATGGGAATTAAAACAAACTGTCTATGTTTATAACCTCAGTTGGAGTAAACTACGCCCTGTTATTTTTCCAGGATCTGCAGCCATGCAACAAACTCAGCAATTTGCGACTATTACCGACTCTGAATTAGACCAGCTAGAACACTTCATTTTCAGCGATGCGGTATCTGAAGAGTCCCTAGATTTAATCGGAATCCACGGTTTTCTATGTTCATTAGTCATCTCGCCAAGCTCGACAGACGAGCAACAGTGGATGGAGATTCTGTTTGACGGCAAGCCCGAATGGCAATCAGAGAAACAGCAAAGTGAAATTCAGGTTATTTTGCGCAACTGGTATTCAAGCATTCGCTCTGACATGGAAAATGATCGCGAATTAGAAATGCCCTGCGAGCTATCATTAGTGGTAGAAAAAGGTGATGAAGTTGCTGACATTGAAACTTGGGCTCAAGCTTTTATGGAAGGCGTCTTCCTTAAAGAGCAGGACTGGTATCAAGAAGGATCGGCTCAAGAGCAAAAAGTCACTGAATTGATGCTACCGATTATGGTGGTCTCAGATCTATTTGACGCTAAAGAATTTCAAGAAATTCGCCGCAATCCAGACGTCTGTGAAGAGATGGCCAATGAGATCCCGGATATCCTGGTAGATTTGTACCTGATTTTCCAAACCCCTGAAAAATAAATATCATTTGATTATTTTCTCTGTACCTTCAGGGTCGTTTTAGACCCATAAAAAAAACCACTCATGAGTGGTTTTTTTTATGGGTCTAAAACAGTTTGCCTGTTACATTTTCTTTAACGCTTGCAGTCCTTTAGTGAAACCGCTGAGTGATACGGGGAAGTACACAGCTTCACCGCTCTCTTTGGCCAAGAACCCCAGCACTCCTCTGGCGCCGCGCTTAAATTCAGATAACATACGCTTATCAAGCGGAAAAGCGATAGCACATTCTTTTTCACTGCACTGCGCTTTTAAGTGAATAGATTTATTTTTATCTACTTTAAACTGGATATCTTTAGTGGGGTCTAGCTTTGTTGTTACTCTTAAAGTAACGACCGGAAACTTAGGATGCTGCGCCAGATCAACGGTGGTAATCATCAGAGGTGTTCGACCATCGGAGGAGAAACCTTGCAGCAAGAAGCAAAACTCTTTACTCAAATCTACCTGACAGCGCCCCTGCCAGTCTTTAAACTGCTGGCCGTCTATTGCTCCGGCGAAACTAAACTGCGTCGTTATTGAGAGTAAAACGCCCATCAGCGCTAGCGTAAAACTGCTTTTTTTCATTGCTAATTCCCTTTTTAATACAGACAAAAAAAGCTGGAAACTTATTATCCGCTATATCAAGTAACTGTATAGACTGTCTTTTATCGACATTCGAAGTAGTAGAACCACACTATAAAGTAGTATAGGGGATATTCAATAAAAAGTTATAACGATCTTCTCAAAAGACCCAATCTGAGCGCGCCGAACTCGCATACTTACGACTTGCTACTATCAGTTTTACATCCGATAAATAGTAACGCCATAGAGCAGACTAAAGGCAAACAGTGCCAATACCACTAGCGGCCTTACACTTAGCAACATTGAGGGTAACTTATGAGAATGAGAGATATAGGCTGCCGTTATCAGCATTAACAATCCAGACATCAGGGCGGCATTACCCCACCTCTCTCCCAAATGCTGACTGGCATACCAGAGAACATTCCACAATCCGGCACTAAAAACCAGTACCGCGACCCCTTTAATGATTACCTGCGGCAGTTTCTGAACTAAGCTAACCACCGGTAATCTAGTGGCGAATATGACCCCGAGTAACATACTCGCAGCCATTATCGTTCCCATTGGTAACATACTGTTCTCCAAGATAATTAATTTTTATACCTATCCTTACGCAGTCGCTGCAAGCTTAGATTCGAAAATAGTGAGTTTTGTACTGTACATAGCGACGCTTTTAAATATGATGACAGACCAAGAAAAGCAATATTAATATAATTTAAGGTTTAAATATGCGCACACTCACTGTAGGTATTTTAGAAATGGGGATTCCCCCTGAAGGCTACCGAGAAAAATATGGCAGTTATCCAGATATGTTCAGCCAATTATTGAGTGACAGTGATGACCAATTGGATTTTAAGTTTTTTCCGGTATTAGATGGCCATATTCCCAGCGACCCTAAAGAATGCGATGCCTGGTTGCTCACTGGATCAAAGTATGGGGTCTATGAACAGCACTCGTGGATTGAGCCGGTCTCGGATTTGGTTCGCAGCGCCTACAGCGCAGACATTCCTATGATTGGTATCTGCTTTGGCCACCAGCTCATTGCTCAGGCGCTGGGAGGAAAAGTGCAGAAATCAGACAAGGGCTGGAGTTTAGGGGTCACCGAGTATCAATTACAAACCAAAGCTGACTGGATGACTGATAAGAGTGACTGTTTTGCTATTCAAGCCTACCACCAGGACCAAGTAATAGATCTGCCCGAGAAAACCCAAGTCGTCGCTGCTTCTGATTTTTGCCCTTATGCAGCACTTAATTTCGATGACCGCGCCATTAGCTTCCAAGGCCACCCAGAATTCGGCGCAGATTATACCCAAGCCCTGTTAACCAACAGGCGCGATCTGAAGATGTTGCCAGAAGAACTGAGCACCCAAGCCATTGAGAATGTTAACCAACCGATAAACCGAAGCTTAGTCGCCACCTGGATCTGCCAATTCCTACGCCATAAGCTGAGTTAATAAGTTGAAATACCTACTCACAATAAGTTCCGATATATTAATTATCTGCAATTGCAACACAGCAGCTACGAACTAGCGCTGGGATAAACTGCTGATGATCGGGCACTGCTGCGCAGCTTCGCTACTCGGGCAGCGCTCGATCAGCAGCTGCAGAGCACTAGACATAGACTTTAAATCTTTTATTTTATTGTTGATAATATTTACCTTGGAGACCGCTAACTGTTTGGTCTGGGCGCACTGCTGTTCACCTAATTGCAGCAGCGCTGCTATGTCTGCCAAGCTAAACCCCAACTGTTTAGCCTGACCAATAAAACGCAAATTATCTAAGCTGGCTTGAGGGTAGACTCGATAACCTGATATTGGCTTTTCGGGCTGAGTAATCAAGCCTATGCGCTGATAGTAACGCACTGTTTCAACACCCACATCTGCTTCTCTGGCAAGCACGCTGATGGTTAATTTTTTTTGCCTCATACACCCTACCCAATCCTCGGCAACTTACCTGCTGATGCAGGCCTTTTGCTGCTCTTTTACAACTAAAATTAAAGAGGCCGAATTTTTGCAACTGCTCCCCCTAGCTGCTATAGACAAAAAATAAGGCTTTAAGTTTGAATATTTCCCTGCTGCTTCATAAATGCCTGTATTGATACCGTCTTCTTTAGAGCTCTTTAGCGACGGATGGTGGTACTACAGATTTAGGATCCTGGTGGATAAGCACGTCAGATCCAGGAAACTCACCAATAAGCAGTTCTTCAACTCTGTCGGCAATACTATGGGCTTCGATCAATAATAGATCATCGTCCAATTCTAAATGCATTTGGATAAAGCGAGTCGCCCCGGACATTCTGGTGCGCAGCTGATGCATTCCAGCGACTTGCTCCACAGAGAGGGCGATAGCACGAATACGCTGCAGCTCCTGTTGCGGCAACTGATGATCGAGTAGAGATTGTATGGCCTCATAACCAATCCTTGCGGCACCGTACAGTATATAAAACCCTATTGCGATGCCAAATACGGCATCCGCAATCGGCCAACCTAAGCTACTCAGTATCAGTGCCAGCATCACGGTGGAGTTCATCAGCAAGTCCGATTGATAGTGCAGTGAATCTGCTTTTATCGCCAGTGAGCCGGTTTGTTTTACTACCCATTTTTGATAGCAAACTAAAACACCCGTTAATAGGATCGCAAACAAGCTCACCCAGATACCTAACTCGGGAGAGACCAAGTCTTGCGGATGGAAGAAACGCTCAAACCCGGAAAGCACTAAAAACAATGCAGAGCCGGTGATAAAAGTCGACTGTACCAGAGCGGCCAGCGACTCCGCCTTGCCATGCCCGAAACTGTGTTCTTCATCAGCGGGTTGCAGCGAATAACTCAAAATCAGAAAACTGCTCAGGGATGCCGCCAGATCCAACAGTGAATCAACCAGAGAAGCTAACAGAGCCACTGACCCTGTCTGCCACCATACCAAGACTTTCACTATTAATAAGATACTGGCCACCAGCATGGCACTTAACGCTGCGCGCTTTACCAGCACTGCATATTGCCGATTCATTTACTGCCTCTAGGTAAAGTGTAATGACTGAAATTTTACGCCTTTAAGCCAGTGTTTTCCACGCAGTTATCAACTTTTTAGCTAATGACAAACCAACAGGCCCTCTAACAGGTGCTATTTATTCCCTTTTTAATCAGGACCTTGATTAACAAACGCAATGTATATTGACATTTATATAAATACCAATATACTTTCGGTATCATTTATACTCGGAATTTTTTATGTCAGAACTAAACAACAGTGCCAGCTTCTGCGCTGACGAACTTGCCAACCGTCTCACTTTCAAATTACACACTGCCTCGCGCTTAGTGCAGCAGATGTCCCAGCAGAAGCTTAAAAGCCTGGAACTCAGCCAGGCACAGTGGCGGGCACTTTCTGGCATCTGCACTCAACCTGGTACTACCTTGCAACAATTGACCACCTTTGCTCAGATTAGTCAGCCACTGATGAGCCAGGCCGTGAAAGCTTTAGAAGCGCGAAATTTGGTTACTAGAAAAACACCCGAGAACGACAAACGCAGCAGTGTTTTGAGCGCTAATCAACAAGGCTTACAGCTGTATCAGCAAGCCTATGCTGCAATGCTTCAAGTAGAACAAGAAATGCAACTAATGCTCAGTGACACAGGCGCACAGCAACTCAAAACATTACTTGATGTCGTCGTTACAGGCATCAATAAGAAGGGAAAGTAATATGAGTGAATATAAGATAGGACAGTCCATTGATGATGTGCGCGAGGGCTCGGGCGACATTAACATCTATAAAATGTCATCCAATGAGAATCCCTTTGGTCCCTCCCCTAAGGCCATCGGGGCAATCACAGAACAACTTTCGCAATTGCATTTCTACCCACAACGCGATGACAGTAAAATCACTCAGGCACTGGCTGATCATTTTGGTCGAGGCTTGTCTGCTGCCAACTTTACCACCGGCAATGGTGCTGTCGATCTGATCAATTTATTAGAGGCAGCTATGTTTGTTGAGGGGGAAGCCAACAACATTATTATTTGCCCGCCCTGCTTTGGCTCCTACGCTGCCACAGCCAAACTCAAAGGCGCCACGGTCATAGAGCACCCACTTGACCCTGAAACCTTTGCCATAGACAGCGCCGGGCTAGCCAGTTCCATCACTGAAAATACCCGTTTAGTGTATATCTGTAACCCCAACAATCCGACCGGTAGTTATTTTGACCAGAGAGCTCTGCAGCAAATACTGGATAGCCTTCCCGAACATGTGACTCTGGTATACGACGAGGTCTACTACCACTTTGCCACGCAATTTAGCCTGCCGGATGCAATACAAAGTGTTTTAGACAAGCGCAATATCGTTATTTTACACAGTTTCTCCAAAGCTTATGGTTTAGCCGGACTACGCACTGGCTATGCCATCGCCAGTGCGGCGATCATTGCGCAGTTACAAAAACATAAACTGACCTTTCAAAATGACAGCGTCAGCATGGCGGCGATGCCGGCGGCACTGGCCGACAAGCAGTTCCTCACTCAGGTAATAGACAATAATACCCAGCAGCGCAGCTGGATTATCAGCAAATTTGATGATCTGGGCATTCAATACTGGCCCAGCCAGGCCAACTTCATCTGCTTTAAAGCCCCCAATGGTAGCAGCGCTAAGCAGTTGGTGGAACGGCTACTAAGTTACGGGGTAATGGTAAGGGCTGCGTTTTACCTGCCCAACCACGTGCGAGTGAGCGTCGGCCAGGCGGATGCAAACCGCCAGTTTATTTTGGCAATGGGCGAAATAATCAACAATACATCGGGAGATAACACTTAATGGATAAGCTAGTTACCGAGAAACTCACGGGCGGAGAAGCGGCAGTTAAGAGCTTGCATAAACATAAGATCTCCACCTTATTTTGTATCCCCGGAGTGCAAAACGACTGGTTCTTCAATGCACTTTATGATCTGGGAGATGGCATCCGGGTGATTCATACCCGCCATGAACAAGGCGCAGCTTATATGGCAATGGGATACGCACAAGCCAGCGGTGACGTGGGGGTGTTTAGTGTAGTGCCGGGGCCTGGATTGCTAAATGCCTCTGCGGCGCTGGCCACGGCTTACGCTCTCAACGCCAAAGTATTTTGCCTGACCGGTCAGATCCCCTCGCACAACATAGGCAAAAAATTGGGGGTATTACACGAAATAAACAACCAGCTGGATATTCTCAAGTCACTGACTAAACATGCCGATCGCGCCAACTGCCCGGATGATATACCCAGAATGATCGATGAAGGCTTCAGGGCGATGCATTCGGCAATGCCACGTCCGGTTGCCCTAGAAATCCCCATGGATATATTAGCCGCCAAAGCATTGGTCAACATGAGCAGCGAGATTACCCCGGGCTTCCAGCCTCCTGTGGATAGCGAGCAGCTAGCAGCAGCAGCCCAACTGCTCGGCAGTGCAAAGAGACCGATGATCTTTGTCGGCTCTGGCGCTGCGGATGTCAGCCCACAAATTACTGAACTGGCCAATCAATTACAAGCACCGGTGATCGGCTATCGTACCGGCAAGGGAATACTGGATGCCCGCCATTATTTATCGCTGCAACAGCCCGCTGCCAAAGAGTACTGGATGCAGGCCGACGTGGTCATCGCGGTGGGCACCAATATGCGCGTCCCAGTACAAAAGTGGGCCAAAAAGCACCAGCCGAAGATCATTCGCATCGACGTCGACCCCAACAGTCACAACAAATTTATCAAACCGGCACTGGCTATTACTGCACAGGCGCAACAGGCTTTACCACTGTTACTGGAACAGCTGGCGCACTGCAATATGGAACGTGCTTCAAGGGAGTCTGAAATGACTGAGATTCGCAGCGCCTGGGATAAAAAGGTCAGTGTGCTTGAACCGCAGATGACTTACCTAAAAATTATTCGCGAAGAGCTGGGTGAAGAGGGCATTTTTGTCGATGAGCTGACTCAGGTCGGTTTTGCCAGTCGTATCGCCTACCCCGCCTACAAACCACGCACTTACATAACGACTGGCTATCAGGGCACCTTAGGTTACGGTTTTCAAACGGCGATTGGCGTTAAGGTCGCCCGCCCCGATGTGCCGGTAATCTCAGTCTGTGGCGATGGCGGTTTTATGTTTGGGGTACAAGAGTTGGCCACCGCGGTACAACATAAAATTCCGGTCTGCGTATTGCTGTTTAACAACAACCAATACGGCAATGTACAGGAGATGCAGCGCAACGATTACGAGGGAAGGGTAATAGCCACGGATTTACACAACCCTGACTTCATAGCCATGGCGGCAGCATTTGGCGCTCAGGCTATCAAAGCCAACAGTTTTGATGAGCTGCGAGCCGCCATTCGGGCCAGCCAAGAGGTCGATGTACCTACCATTATTGAAATACCAGTGGGCGATATGCCCAGCGTCAATCAATTTAGATAGGCCGGGAGTAAAGTATGCACAAGGACATAATTTTAGCGCCTGATTCAGATATGTACCAGGCGTTCCAACAGGCATGCAATAAACGCATTGTCTTTTTTACCGGGCTCTCTGGGGTCGGCAAGAGCTTGTACATCCAGCAGTTTTCGAGGATGGCAGAGCGCTCGGGAAGAGTCGTGCATTTATTGCAGTGGGATGTCACCCGCGAGGCATTTCAAACCCCTGATGCACTGCAAAAGTATCCGGAAATCGAAGGGGTTACCCACGCGATGATCCGCAAGGCCGTCGGTCTCTGGACCCGGCGCGGGATTGCCGACTGGCACGCGCAGTACAGTGATGACAAACACCTATTAATTGGCGAGCTGCCACTGATCGGTAATCGTTTAATGGAAGTAGTGCAATCCCTGGATGATCAGGTAGAGCCCTTATTGGCAGGCAATTGTGTACAGTTTTTTCTGCCGGTACCCTCCAAAAATGTAAGAGCGCACATAGTGGGCTGTCGCACCAGCAGTATCGATGACCCCAACCATGAGCGCGAGGCCGCAGATGCTCCCCCTTCTGTGGTCAACCTGCACTGGCAACAAATCCGCCAGCTAGCTATCGACTTAGGTCTGGCCGCTGCCGATTGCGCTGCAGATTACGACCCGAAAATCTACACAGCTGCCTACCAATACTTGTTGCAGCACAGAAACGCACAAACTTTACCGGTGACTGAGGTATTAGACACTTGTGGTTCGGTCTACGAACTGGGAGCCATAGCGTCTGAAATAGCCGCATCAAGTGACCAGGTAAAGGCCATTTTTAGGCAGGTCGAAAGCCAGTACAGTCTGCTGCAAGTTGAGCAAATGATTGACAACTGGCATCAGATATAAACACCCGGAGCTACTTAGATATGCACCATGAGAAAAAAACTGCAACAGCACAGGCACTGGTACTAGATTTTGGCAGTGTTATCTCCCTTACAATGTTTGAAACACACGCCCAAACTGAGCGAGAGCTGGGGCTCAAACCAGGCACCCTCACTTGGATGGGCCCTTTCGATCCTGAAAATGATCCCTTGTGGCAACAAATGGAAGCCGGGGAAATCAGTCAGCGCGATTACTGGCTAGTGCGCAGCAAAGAAGTGGGAGCGATGGTTGGCGAGCAGTGGAGCACTATGATGGAATTTGTCAAGCGCGCCCGCGGCAGTGACCCTATGTCCATTATGCGCCCCTCGATGCTGGAGCTTATTGCTCTGGCGCACAACAGTGGCTGTAAAACAGCGATACTCTCCAACGAACTGGATCTGTTTTTTGGTGATGACATCCGTGGCAAACTGCCGTTTCTCAGTCAAATTGACCTGATAGTAGACGCCACTTACACGAAGATTTTAAAACCTGACCCCAAAGCCTACCAGCTGTGCCTGGATCAGTTGGGGCTGAAGGCCGATCAGTGCGTCTTTATCGATGATCAATTGAACAATGTTCAAGGGGCTAACGCCGTCGGTATGCACGGCTTACATCTGGATGTTTTTAGACCGCAACTTTGTATCGACGACGCCAAATCACTCTTGGGCTTAACATAAAAAGGCTAACGAAATGCTAGATCAAGCAACCATTGATGAATTACGCAGCAGAGTAATTCCCGATCAACACAACTTTATCGACAATCAGTTTGTCAACAACCCCGCGACTAAGCGCCTGGACGTGGACAGCCCAATAGATGGAAGAGTATTTACCAGTATTTGTGACTCCAGTAACGAAGACGTCGACAGTGCGGTGTTGGCCGCCAGGGGCGCATTCAATCGCGGTGACTGGTCAACCTGTGCCCCCGCTTACCGTAAAAAAATTCTGTTGAAGTGGGCTAAGTTAATAGAACAGCACGCCCTAGAAATCGCGGTATTGGGGGTTCGCGATAACGGTACTGACATTAATACTGCTCTCAAAGGCGAGCCATTGGGCGCCGCTAATACGCTTCGTTATTACGCCGAGGCCGCCGATAAGCTCTACGGAGAAATAGCACCGACTAGCGATACTGTACTGGGGTTAATCCACAGGGAACCCGTTGGCGTAGTAGGCTTGATTATTCCGTGGAATTTCCCGTTGATGATTGCTGCATGGAAGTTGGGCCCCGCTCTGGCAGCCGGTAACTGCGTCGTGTTAAAACCAGCGGAGAGTGCCTCGCTAACATTACTCAGAATCGCCGAGCTCGCCGCCCAGGCGGGCATGCCAGCCGGGGTGCTGAACGTTGTCACAGGATTGGGCCCAAGCTGTGGAGAGGCTATTGCCCTGCATATGGACATAGATGTGCTGGCCTTTACCGGATCCGGCCCAGTCGGCAGACGCCTGCTGGAGTACTCGGCCAGGTCTAATCTTAAACGGGTCTATTTAGAGCTAGGAGGTAAATCACCGAACATCATTTTTGCCGATGCTGCCAACCTCGACCGAGTCGCCAAGGAGACCGCTGCTTCTATCTTTAGAAACTCCGGCCAGGTCTGTGTCGCCGCCTCCAGAGTGATAGTAGAAAACAGCATCAAAGCAGAACTGTGCGAAAAAGTACTGAGCTACGCAAGAAGCTATCGGGTGGGTGACCCATTGTCGCTGAGCCACAATGTTGGCGCTATCGCCAACCATGCTCAGTTGCGAGTTATCGAGGAAAAAGTGCAGCTTGGCATTAGTGAGGGGGCCACACTGGCTCTGGGTGGCAAGCGTATTTTAAGTGATTGTGGTGGCTATTATTTTCCCCCCACTGTCTTTTTGGATGTCGAACCAAGTATGTCTATCGCCACCGAAGAGGTTTTTGGCCCGGTACTGGCAATCATCGGCTTTGACACTATGAATGAGGCAATAGAGATAGCCAATAGTACCCAATACGGGCTCTCTTCTGTGGTTTGGACGGCCAACTTAGCTACCGCTCACACTATGATTAAATCGATCAAGGCGGGAGTCGTACAAGTCAACTGCTTTAGCGGTGCAGATCTTACTGTGCCACTCGGTGGCGTCAAGCAGTCCGGAAATGGCTCGGACAAATCCTTGCATGGCTTTGATAAATATATCAATGTAAAAACCGCCTGGATCTCACTGGATCCAAATTAGTCGAATCCGAGACTCTGAGTGAGCCTTAGCGATGCACAAAGCACTGCAGAGATCGCCGGGGCTGCCATTAAGTCACAGGCACAGCATCCAATAGACTGAGCCTTGGTTTAAATAGCTATCTGATCTGATTGTGCATACTGGAGCACCCGTGGAAACTGGATTTTAATTTGCAAACCGTTATTTTGTGGGCTGCTGGCAGTAATTTTTCCCTGCAGTGAATGGGTTGCCTGGTTGTAAATCAGATGGGCTCCCAATCCGCTGGCCCCCGTTCTGCGGCTAGTGGTATAAAATGGATCAAACAGTTGTTCTAGTTGCGACTCCTGCATCCCGGAACCATTGTCCGTGTAATCCAAGGTGATGCTGTTTCCATGGCAACGCAAAGACAGGTAAATCATCACATCCTGGCTTTTGTGAGGCGCGTGTTTAATCGAGTTGGCAATCAGCTGCGTTAGAATCTGCGCCAGGGCATCCACATTCGTCTTGATATTTATTATCTCATCACAACTAAAAATAATTTGCTGGCCGGCCAGTTTCAGGTCGGATAAGTTAGAGCTGATCACTTTTTCAAAGTAGGACTTAAGTTCGACCTGCTGCAGTGCATGAGAGGATTGAACTGCTGACATTTGTTTAAAATTTTTCATCAGCTTATCTGATCGACGCATATTAACAGCGATCAGCTCGCCTATTTGCCGCCTCTCACCGGCGTATTTTGCAAGCTGGGCAGCCGTCAATTTTTTATCCAGCAACTGCTGTTGAAACAGCTTATCAATATTTAACAAATGACTCACTGCAGTGATACAGATGCCCAGTGGCGTATTTACTTCATGAGTAACGCCTGCCACTAATCCTCCCAACGCCGCTACTTTTTCGTTTTCCAACAATTGCTGTTGAGTACTGTGTAAGTGACTTAATGCCTCGAGCAGATGTTGATGCTGATCTTCTACCTTCTGATGCTGAGCGGTAATTTTCTGTTGCTCAATCAAGGTGCGCTCGGTTTTTAAGTGTATTGCTAAGGTGCGGGCGACATGATTGGCAACAAATTGTAAAATTTCCAGGTCAGCTTCAGTGTAGATAATGTCGTCCTCATAACTCTGTAATATAATCACTCCATAAACGTTACTGCCGGAGATCATCGGCGCGCCTATCCAACTGTTAAACATGGCATTGCCTATAACTGCCTTTAGCTCTCCGATAGCCATTTGTGCTTTCATCGAATCCTGATCAAAAAGAGCTCCCTTACGCCTGTTTATTAAGTAGGAAGTCATACTCTCTCTCATCGGCAATGTCAGACCCCGATACTGTTCCATATCATCCGAATCTACAATATAGGCATAGGTTAAGGTATTTTCAGTTTCGCTGTAGCGGGTAATTAAGATATTACTGGCATCAAAAATAGTATCGAAAATAGCATGCACTTTTTTATACAAATCGTTCAGTTTTATATGGGTACGGGTCAGTGAGGCAATATCAAAAATGGCCTGCTGGACTCTGTCAGATTGAGTTTCTTTTTGTAATTCGTGCTGCAGTGTTTGGGTCCTGTTTAAAACTATTTGCTCTATTTCATCAACCCTGGTGTATTTTGCCACCGCACTGGCAACCAACACTGAAAATAGTCTAAAGACTTTCTGTTGCTGTTCATCGTACAACTGCTCACTGGCATAACTTTGAATAACTAAAGCGCCGATACAAATGCCTGCCTGACTCTTCAAAGGCATGCCAACCCACTGTTCAGGGTGAGCCCCCCTGCCCCAAAAGTTGGCTAAACTAGAATCAGCGGGAACATAAATCAGTTCTTGGGCATGGATGATAACCCAGGCGGTGGTGGACTCTTGCGGATCAGGCAGCGGTTGCTTATCAGCGCTGTGCACATCGGGATCCTTTTCATCAACCTGATAGATGAACTCAATACTATTATCAGATGGCTGATAGACCCAGAGCAAAAAATTAGTAGCTCTCATGAGCTTAGCTAATAATTGATGCGCCTTTTTAATGTAACACTCTAAGTTAGGTTCGCTTTTATACGCCTGCGATAACTCCCGTAAAACCGACACACTCGCTGTTTTATCAAAGGTCTTGACTAATTTACTCAAGGGCATTCATTAAACCTGTGTTAATAGCATCTGGGTCATTAAACATATGGCACTTAAATATAAAATAACCGCTATATGACAGCTATAGGAACTTATTGTAGTTAGGGAGCATGCGATTAAGTCTAGAAAATACTATCAGTATTGAAGATGAACTGGGAAAGTGATGTAGAAGGCAAGCCCCCCGGCTTTTTGATTTTTTACTTCAATTTTTCCCAGTAGAGATCGGGTGACTAAATTGTAAATCAGGTTAGTGCCTAATCCTGCACCGCTGTTTTTGTTGCTGGTAAAAAAAGGATCAAACAGATGTTCAAGATCATGATCGTTAAGCCCTCTGCCATTGTCGGAATAATTTATAATTAGATTACCGTGAAAGAGCCCGATAGAAATATTGATTTTTCCCTGCGCTCTTTTTTCAAAACCATGTTTAATAGAATTTGCCACTAAGTTCTTTAAGACTTGTGTCAGCGCAGTACAGTTAGTGGTAATTACTATCGCGCTGTCACAATGCAGTAAAATTTTGTGGCCCTGAATATCAATACTCTGCTCAATCCCATGAACAGTGTCCCGAAGATAATTTTTTAAATCAATTTTTCGCAACTCATGCCTGGATTGGTCAACCGCAATTTTCTTGAAATTATTAATCAATTGCGCGGCACTGTCTAAATTCTGCTGTAAGACTACTTCAACTTTCTGCACATCTTGCACATAACTGATCAAGCTCTGCTCAGTCAACTGTACACTCTTAAATTGGCTTTGAAACTGCCGATCTAAAGCCTCAATATGATCAATACTCTCAAGACAGTTATTGATGGGTAGATTCACTTCACTGGCCAGGTTCGACACTAGTGACCCCAGAGATAACATCTTCTGTTTTTTTATTAGTTCTTGCTCGGTAGTATGCAATTCTGTGAGGGCGATATCTAATTGTTGATTTTCTTCGGCTAACAAATGATGTTGCTCAGCCAAGCGCATTTGCTCTTCTTTTAGCTGCGCAGTTCTGATAGTGATTTCTATAGCGGTGGCAACGTAACTGGCAACAAACTCTAAAATATCTAAATCGCCTTGGTTGTACAATAAGCTGGCTGTGTAACTTTGTACATAGATAACACCATAGACCTTATTAGCCGAAATTAACGGCGCCCCAATCCAAGTGCTGAAATTTTGAGCCCCTAAAACCCCCGGCATTTCTCTGGACTTTAATTTAGCTTCAACTATTTGCGGAGTAAAAAGGCAGGGGTGGCGCTCTCGGATCACATGAGAGCACATGCCAGGCCCAAAGGGGATCGTCGCACCGCCCAAAGTTTCTTTGTCATAAATGTCTACTACATACTCATAATGTAACTGACTTTTACTCTCGTCATAGAGTAAAATCCCAACATTTGAAGCGTCTAATAATGTGCTAAAAATAGCATGTAGTTTAGGATACAACTCCTTTAACTCGATAAAATCACTGGTCAGTGAAGTAATTTCAAACAGCGCCCGATGTAATTTCTCATCTTTTATCTTTTTCTGCAGCTGCATTTCAAGACTCTTAGTTTTGCTGCCTACCTTTTGCTCAATGCGTTGGCAAGTAGCGAACTTGTCCAGATCAATGGCGATATAGATGGCTATCAGTGCAAATACATTTTGCTGTTCACTAGTATAGTTACAGCGCTTCTCAAAGCTGGTCACCACTAATGCACCTGTACAATCTTCTGCGCTACTCAGTGGAAAACCTAGCCACTGCAACAGTGAACTATCGCGGCTAAACTCACTAAAGTGTTGTGTTTTGGCTCCCTGATCACAAATCAGCTGATGATTGTCAGACAATAGTTGATGAAGAGCAGAATGCCTTAGTGCCGCCAGCGGTATCGACGATCTATTTAATGCAGTGGCATGCTGGAGCTGACCTTTTTGCTCGCAGCCAAATATATAATCAACACTAGTGTTTTGGGGATTATAGAGAGCCAGAAAATAATTTTGCGATTTCAGTAGGCGAGATAACAGCGAATTTACAAACTCAAGATAATCAGATGCATTAGAAGACTTCTCATAGCTTTGGGTTAGCTCAGACAACAACTCAAGACTGTTATCCGGATCTGATATCTGTGTCGACATACGGCTATTCCATTAACTTTGATTAAAATAGTCCATTCGTTTTTTGCAGGTTAGAGAAAACCAAAGCTGATCAAATCTTACCCAGCACCGCCCCTATGTTAAACACTTGACCGATTATTCCTATAAGATAAAGCAGTATTTGCTCAGCGCACATCGGGGGGCATATACAGTTGTCCGCAAGCCTCTCAACTGACTTATTGTAGTGGGCCATTGAGTTACCCAATATCAGGCCACCTTCTGCCCTGAGTTTTTCAACCGGCGGTAATAGCAAAAGTAACCGCTGCTGCCAATTCAAGCGCTGCGTTTGGCTGTGCCAGTTTTTTTATATTTGCGTCGGGTATTTTTTTTAAAACTCACCTTCTTTCCCTCTCCCTTTAATCCGACGAACGAGCGAGGGTCGACAGCTTGCGACAACTGCTGAACAACTTGTTGCAAATCCTGCATGAACTGCTGATAGTTGAATTGACGCTGTGCCATCATCGACAATCTGGATTCCCAAAGTGCCGTCATATCCGGGGTAGTCGCCATATCAGGTAAACTTGAGATTAATTTTTTGCCTATAAGAGTCGATTTAATCAGCTTGCCCTCTCGGACTAAAAACTGACGTTTGAACAGTAATTCGATGATACCGGCGCGGGTTGCCTCTGTGCCTATGCCATCTGTGTCTTTAAGAATCTTTTTCAACTCACTATCCTGGACAAAACGATTGATACCGGTCATCGCTGCCAGCAGTGTGGCATCGGTAAAAAATGCGGGCGCGCTGGTCATTTTGTCGCTGATGCTGGCATCAATACAAGACACAATATCAGCCACTTTTAAACTTGGCAGGCGTTGCTGCTCGCTATTTTGCTGGGCTTTTTTGCTCTTGGTCTGCAGTGCTTTCCAACCTTGATCTGTTGCCTGCACTGATTTAGCAGCAAACAATCCACCGGCAATTTCTACCTCTAGTTGCCGCTCATCAAAACAGTACGGAGGATAAAATTGATACAAGTAGGACCTGGCGATCAGCTGATAAATTAGCGCCTCATCTTTACTCAAAGAGCCTGTTGCACGACTTTTTTGTGTGGGAATGATGGCGTGATGTGCATCAACTTTAGCATCATTCCAGGCTTTAGATTTACGTGAGAAATCTGCCTTTTGCACCGCTGGGTCCAATGTTGCATCCACTGCAGCGATCGCTGCCCCGACACTGCTACCCTGGGAAAAATGCTCCACAGGTAAATAGCGGCTATCAGATCTCGGGTAGGTGATTAGCTTGTGCCTCTCATACAAGCTCTGACAGATTTCCAGCACTTTTTTTGCGCTGAAAGTAAAAGCCTTTGCCGCATCAATTTGCAGTGTGGATAAATTATAAGGTAGCGGTGGCGGTTGCTTTTTAGCTTTGGTCTGCGCCCGCAACACTCTACCAGGCTGACCTTTAATGCGCCTGGCGACGTTTTCCGCCAGCGCTCTGTTAAGTACTCGCCCCTCTTCATCTTGGTAGGGAGCGCAGTTGGCACTCGGTTTCCACTTAAGGCTAAAATTTTCACCACCCAGGCTTTGCAGCTGTGCCCAGACTTCATAAAAGTCCCTAGATACAAAATTGGCTATTTCCAGGTCTCTGCGCACGACTAACCCCAGTAGCGGGGTCTGTACTCTACCCACAGAGAGTACTCCCTGAAAACCTGCACTGCCGCCGTGTATAGTGCAGAGTCTGGTCATATTCATGCCGTACAACCAGTCGGCACGCGAGCGCGCCAGTGCTGAAGTAGACAGGGGTATAAACTCGCTGTTGGAACGTAAATTTGCCAGTGATCGACGTACTGCCGCTAAATTGAGGTCGCTGATCAAACAGCGCTGGGTCTTGTTGAGTTTTCTCACACCCACTTTTAGGTGCGCCAATACTTCATCTACCAGCAACTGGCCCTCGCGATCAGGATCACCAGCGTGCACTATCGAATCAGCCCTTTTTAACAGCCCACGTAAAACACTCAGCTGTTTAGCCGTGTCTTTTTTGGCTTTTAACTGCCACTGCTGCGGCACTATCGGTAAATGTTCTAATTTCCACTGTTTGTACTTGGGATCGTAAGCATCGGGTTCTGCTTGCTCTAGCAGGTGGCCAATACACCAGCTGACAATGTCCCCATTACCTACCTCAATATAGCCCTGCTGCTTTTTGTGTGGTTTAGGTAGCGCATCGGCGATGGCCCGCCCTAAACTGGGTTTTTCGGCAATGTATAAAATCATTTTAGTTTAAGCAGTGCCCGGGCCACTTGAAAGCGATAATCACTGGGCATCCATTTATTGATCAGTAATACAAAGGGCTGCCACTGCTGGTTTTTATCGACGACATAGCCTGCCAGTGAATGGTTATCAGAGAGGGTACCAGTTTTTACTTTGAGTCCCTTACGTCGCTCCGGCAATAAATCTATCCAGGGCTTAAACACTTCTAAGACCTGCAACAGTTGCTGGCTGCTGATTTGATTTTTTCTGGATAATCCGGCGCCATCGACAAAGTTGGCACCTTTAAATGCGAACTCTCGCTCGAGCAGGCCTGTATAATTTTTCTGCGCCGCCAGCACGCTTAATTCAGCTTGATTCTCACTGGTCTCTGGCAGCATTAAAAACAATTGGTTGGCAATAAAATTGTTGGAATATTTGAGCATCACTGTGAGCAGCTCAGAGAGTGTTTTTGAGCTTTGATGACGATAGATAAACTTGGCAGACTTTGGCAGTTGAGCAACGCTGATACTCAAGTTGCGTTTGAAATGCAATTTGGAAAACACTTGTGCAAAATAGCTTGCCGCCATGTCCCGCCCACCGGGAAGGGATATACGCTTTTTACCTAGCGCTAATTTTGCTCCTAAGCTCAGAGCCAACGGGGTGATCGGTGTCTGTGCTTCAGCGCTGCTAACACCCTTCTCTGTTTTATCAAGAAAGAGGGTATTAAAATTAACCACTAGGGCAGCATTGCCGGCATCGTAGGGATTGTCGCTATTGCCGCGTCCGTCTAAGCGCAACTCTGGAAAATAGCTATTATCGACTTTTATAGAATTGATTTTGCCAAGTTTAAGTTTTTTTAACCCAGCACTCATCAATAAAATCTCTTCAGATGTCACATAGGGATCACCAAAACCTTTAATCCATAACACTCCATCAAGATAGTAGAAGTCTGTATAGAACTTATGCTCTAAACCCCAACGCTTGATTGCCAGGTAGGCGGTGACTACTTTCAACGTGGAGGCGGGAACCAGTAATTGATCAGGTCGAATACTAATGCCGCTGACATCTTTCGTTTCTGCTAACAACAGAGAAGCATGGGGTATAGCGGAAATGATTTTATCGTGTTTGTCTATTGCGCCGGCCACAGAGATAGAACTCAGACAACCCAAGACAATGAAACTGAACAGCTGAGTTAGCAATTTAATTTTCAACGACATCACTGATTTGGCCATTATATTCCTCTCATCAATCAGAGCCCTAGCACCCTCTGATAATTAATCTGCTGCGATAGTATTAAGATTATAGACTCTGATAGCTGCACATAAGTCCGCTATCTTCTCGGCGAGTTAACACTGCTGTGTCAATATTCCCAGGCAAACACTGCTTCGCTTATGATGCATTAAAACGTATTGAAACTCTTGTTATTTTTAAGCCGATTAAGTGCTGCAAAGCTAAAGCCTGTGGGTAGTTACGTAAAATTAAAACAAAACCTTAGCTTTTCTACACTTTAGTGCAACGACCCTAGCGATGTAAAATTAGCGCAATACCCACTTACAATCTATACAATTGTTTTTGAAAGATTTTACTTACACTTGCATAATTCTCTCAGATGCTGTAAAAATTTAAATCATTTGTTTAAATAACGATCTATAGTCGGTTATCAGCGCGATGTCGAAAATACTTGGTACTAATCTTGCCTTGTTGTTTAAAGATGCGCTGAGACAAGCAGTTGTTAAAAAATAATTTAGCCATGTTCAGTAATTTTTACTGGTTTGCAAGCTAACTTTTGGCAGTAATATTTACTCACTTTTCCAATAATAAAAATAGGAAAAACCTCTACACCAAGGAGTAGCAAATGGCTTTACTTATCTTCAACAATGGAATGTTGTCTGCCGGAACGTCCCGTAACCAAACAACGAACATTAATGTTGCAAACCAGTCTTTAAAACAGATGGATCTGTCGCTTCCTCTGGCAAACAATTACCAACCTCAATACCAATCCCAGGGACGCCAGCAAGCTCAGTCGCAACAGAGAAAGCCCGCCACTTTGGCAGCTCCAGGGCAAACCTTGAGCTATATCAATACCGGCAAGTCGGCCAACACTTTGGAGAACCGGCGGCGTTTAAGTGCTGCTCATGTCATGAGTTCTCCAGTAGTCACTGCTGTGTCACATGATCTGGTTTCTCATGCGCAAGCGCTGATGAGAGAGAATGATGTTTCACACATTGTCATCATCGATAATGAAAACCATCCGCTGGGCATGATCAGCGCAAATGACCTGCTAAAAGTTGAATCTCCGCAAAGCAGTTTTATCCAGAGCATGCTCGGGGCGAAAGTATTAGCGGTCTCTGAAGATACTTTGGTTCGCGATATAGCCATCACTATGATGAAGTACAAAGTGTCTGCTTTTTCGGTAGTGAATGCTCGCCATCAAGTAACTGGAATCATTAGTCGCAGTGATTTACTGAGTCTTTTAGTTCGAGGTCCCAATCAGCAGACAACAGCTTAGTGCGGGTATGTAAGCATGCTGCTAACACTAAGCAAAGGTATTATTTAAAATCCGCGCCCTTAGCAAGCCCACAGACAAGCGCTGAGAAACTGCAAAAATGGCAATAAGCCACTGCAATTACAGCAACTTACACAAACCAAGGCTGAGATCATGCGCATCTGAAGTGAGATAGATCTCACCCGCGCTAATAGACACAGTCAATTGCATTTTACGTTCGACAAATTGTTCCAGTTTAGCCGCTTGCTTATGGTCGAATTTATAAACTTCAATATGCGGCAGAGCCCGATAGGCATCCTCGGCTTTTTGCCACCAGATGTCCGTTTCACTACCGTAGGCATACAAGATCACTTTAGGTGAACGACTAACGCCCTTGCGCATTCGCTCAGCACTCGCCTGACCTACCTCTATCCAACTCTCAACTTCCAGACTCGGTGATATTTGCCACAGATCGGGTTCGTCCTGGGATGAAAGCCCTTTAGTAAATTGCAGATCACTGTGGTAGTTGAGGGAAAATACCATCAATCTAATCATCATTCTAATCTGGGTTTCTGAAGGGTGCTGAGCGATGGTGAATTTGCAGTTGTCATATACATTTCTATCGGTATCAACTAACTGCAAATCAACTTTGTATAAGGTAGGTTTTAATGCCATTTATGAAGTAGTGTCCAATTTTACAGGGGAGGTTAAAATACTTTGCAAACGCTCGAAATGATCCGCGGCGTCTTTTCCTAAATCAGTGAGGTAACCTCCGTCATTTTGAGATATTAAGCCTTTGTCAAATAGTCTTTGTGCTGCATCTATTAGATTTTGCGATGCCTGGGTGTGAACTTTAATGCCCTCAAAAGTAGAGCTTAATTTAAATTGAGAAAGTAGTGATAATTCATCAATAAGATCTGCACTTAGTTTCATCTCTGTATCCTTTTATAATTTTCCCTATTTGCTCAAACACCTTACTCTGGCAGCAACATAGTTTCAAGCTTAGCCCAGTTAATTCAGCCTGACAAATTAAACAGTTGTAGTCATTGACTGATAATCCTGACATTTTCAAACAGACAAGCCGCTGGACATTTTTTTGCAGCGCAGGGGGAGAGTTATCATATTCTCACACTGTACAAAGACCAACATCTAGCTTCAATGACTAACAGCTCTGTGCATCGGTTCAGAATTTTTTAGTCTCGCTCCTGGACGGAGGTAGCTGAACTGCCTTTACCTGGACATGGCTTAGCTCAATTAAGGACTCAATATCCGCATAGATCTTGGCGATCAGCTCAGGTCCCCACGCCTGTTCAATAAGATGATATTGCTGTTGCACTAAGGGAATTATCTCGCGGGACAATTCTTCGCTTTTTGCCGTTAACGAGATCAGCACACGCCTTTTATCACCCTGCAGCGGCTCTCTGGATATCAGCCCCATTTCGCCTAAACGCTTTAAAATCCCGGTCATACTCGGACTTAATATTTCACAGCACTCACACAGATAACAGGGCTCGGCTGTCCCCTCTTCGAACAGCACTCTGAGTACCCGCCACTGCTGTTCGGTCAGGCCAAAGTGCTTGAGAATAGGCCTAAATTGAGAAATGATCGTTTCCCTGGCCTTAATTAGCAGTAGCGGTAAGTTTCTCTGTGAAATATGTTGATCCATACTATTTTTCCGATTTTTATTTTAATAGTTAACACAAGTGATTTTAACAGGGGAGCCTACAAACCAACCCGTAAGCCACTGGCTTAGAGAACAATACTAAACCAGTCTGCTATCTTATCAGTTGACAAATTAACATGTTAGCGATTATATTACTAACATGTTAGTGAATAGCGAAATTGCAGGAGTTTACAATGTCCCTAGTTATTGATCAATTAAGACAACAGTGCTTACCAGAGGTCATGCGCTCTCTTGGCAGCGCGGTATACGGGGTTGTGTTAAACGACCAGAAATCCGTAGCTGCCCTGCAACCGCAGCTGTACGCTGCTCCTTATAAGGTTCCGCCTGCTGCACCTGTATTGTACATAAAACCAAAAAATACTTTTACCCAAAATAATGCCCAAGTGACACTACCCACTAATGAGCGCAGCGTTGAAGTTGCCGCCAGCCTCGCGCTAGTGATTGGCCAGCGAACAACCGCTGTCACCGCTGATCAGGCGCTGGCACACATCGCAGGAATAGGTTTGGTCGCCGATTTATCTCTGCCCCATAATAGCTATTACCGTCCGGCGATTCGCGAGAAATGCTTTGACGGCGCCCTGCCGATTGCCGATGCACTGATTAGCATAGATGATTCAGCCGCGATTGGTCAGCTGTGCCTAGAAACTTATATCAACAATACGTTAGTTAAAAGCCACAAACTGGACAACTTAGTGCGCAGTGCTGAACAGTTACTGGCAGATGTCAGTGCCTATATGAGTCTTCGTCCCGCAGATATACTGCTGCTGGGGGTCAGTTATCAAGCACCACAGGCCAAAGTCGGTGATAAAGTGACGGTCTCTATTGCGGGACGCTCTGAAGTGTCTTTCACGATTGAGCAGGGAGAGCAACGATGAAACACGGACGCATTTATCACAACGGCGGCATAGTGCAAGTAACAGAAGAAAATAGTCGGGTGCGGTTGGCCAGTGGTCGGTTACTGGATGAAAAATACGTGCAGTGGTTACCGCCGTTGGAGCCTGGTACTGTATTCGCCCTGGGTCTGAATTACGCAGATCATGCCGCTGAACTGTCCTTTAAAGCGCCCGAAAAACCACTGGTTTTTTTGAAAGGTGCCAATGCTATTACCGCTCATCGCTGTATTACTCGTCGCCCTGCAGACGTCACTTATATGCACTACGAGTGCGAGCTGGCGGTAGTGATAGGCAAAGAGGCAAAAAATGTCTGCCGCGAAGACGCCTACGATTACGTCGCCGGTTACACTATTGCCAACGACTACGCCTTTCGAGATTATCTAGAAAACTATTATCGCCCTAATCTGCGAGTAAAAAACCGTGATCACTGCACTCCTCTAGGTCCTTGGTTAGTTGATCGTCAGGACATTGCTGATCCGATGCAGTTAAATTTGTATACCTATATTAACGGCGTAAAAACTCAGCAGGGATCGACCTCGGATATGGTGTTTGATATACCGGCTCTGATCGTCTACCTGTCAGAATTTATGACTTTAAGCCCAGGTGATATCATCTTAACCGGCACCCCGACCGGCATTGCAGATACCCAACCCGGCGATGAAATCATCACCGAAATCGAGGGATTGGGGCAGTTAATAAACACAGTTGTAGATGATAAAACATGGTTTGAGAGTAACTAACAATGATTAAACATATTATCAATGGCGAAAAAATTAGCTCCCAGCAGAGCTTTGACACTATTAACCCGGCAACCGGAAAAGTCATTACCCAAGTGGCACTTGGCGGCCAGGCTGAAATTGACGCTGCGGTAGCTGCAGCCAAAGCCGCATTTGGCCCCTGGTCGAGGCGCCCCCCCGCCGAGCGCGCTGCTCTAATGCGCAAGCTCGGGGAGCTCATCGATCTACATGTGCCAGAAATAGCCGCCATGGAAACTCAGGACTGTGGCCAGACAATCCACACCACCGGCAAAGTGCTTATTCCGCGCGCCTCACACAACTTCAACTTCTTTGCAGAAATTTGCACCCACGTCGATGGCGAGTGCTATCCAACCGATGATCATCTCAATTACACAACCTATGAGCCGGTAGGTGTCTGTGCCCTGATCTCTCCTTGGAACGTACCTTTCATGACTGCTACCTGGAAAGTTGCCCCCTGCCTGGCACTTGGCAATACTGCAGTGCTGAAAATGTCTGAACTGTCTCCCCTTAGTGCCAACCGTCTGGGCGAGCTGGCGCTAGAGGCGGGAATCCCGGCGGGAGTGCTTAACGTCGTTCACGGCTATGGCAGCACTGTGGGAGATGCATTGGTCACGCACCCTTATGTGCGGGCTATTTCATTCACCGGTAGTACCGCCACTGGCGAGAAAATCATGTCCCGCGGCGGACTGAAGAAATACTCTATGGAGCTTGGCGGAAAGTCCCCGGTCATCATCTTCGAGGATGCGCACCCAGAACGCTCGATGGATGCGGCGCTGTTTATGGTCTTTTCAGTCAATGGAGAGCGCTGTACAGCCGGATCACGGATTTTAGTTCAACGCAGCATTTACGATGAGTTTGTGGAGAAGTTTGCCGCTCGCAGCCGCAATATCAAAGTGGGAGATCCAATGGATGAAATCACTAAGATAGGCCCAATGATCTCCAGAGATCATCTGAAAAAAGTCAAAAATTACATTCAGATCGGTCAGTCAGAGGGAGCAAGATTAGTGGCCGGTGGCGGCACGCCGGAACTGCCCGAGCAGCTGCAAGATGGCAACTGGATTGAGCCGACCGTATTTGCCGATGTCGACAACAACATGCGCATCGCCCAGGAGGAGATTTTTGGCCCCGTTGCTTGCCTCATCCCCTTTGATGATGAAGCGCACGCGATCCGCATCGCCAATGACATCAACTTCGGTCTGTCTTCTTATGTCTGGACTGAGAACAATGCCAGGGCACTGCGTGTGTCCAAGTCGATGGAAGCGGGCATGGTGTTTGTTAACAGCCAAAATGTACGTGATTTACGCCAGCCTTTTGGCGGGACTAAAGGCTCAGGAGTAGGCCGTGAAGGTGGACATTGGAGCTTTGAAGTATTTTGTGAGCCGAAGTTTGTCTGCATGAGTTTAGGCGAGCACCGCATTCCTAAATGGGGCGTATAAAGGCATTCGCATGCGCGTTTGTAGTGTAACTATAAGGTTATAGAATCCTGACTGTGGAGAATAAAATGGGCACTTTGGCACTGGCGGCAAAAATTACACATGTACCCTCGATGTATCTGTCGGAAATGGACGGCCCGCACAAAGGTTGTCGCACGGCCGCAATAGAAGGGCACAAAGAAATTCGTCGCCGCTGCATTGAACTCGGGGTAGATACCTTGGTCGTTTTTGATACCCACTGGCTAGTCAATTCAGGTTTTCACATCAATAACGCCGCGCATTTTTCCGGTATTTATACCAGTAACGAGCTGCCACACTTTATCAAAAATATGCCCTATGAGTATCAGGGTAATACTGAGCTGGGAAGTTTGATTGCCACAGCGGCCACTGAAGCAGGAGTATTCACCAGAGCCCACAGCGACACTACCCTGCCTCTGGAGTATGGCACTCTAGTGCCAATGCGCTATATGAATGAAGATCAGCGCTTCAAAGTCGTGTCTGTGTCGGCTTTTTTGACCGTGCACGATCTGCTCGACAGTGCCAAGTTTGGAGCCGCGCTGCGCCAAGCAGTTGAGCAGCAATACTCGGGAACAGTGGCCATCCTGGCCTCGGGCTCGCTGTCGCATCGCTTTGCGCAAAACGGCGTCTCAGAGCAGTACTTACACAAAGTTTGGTCGCCTTTTTTGCAACAGACCGACGCCAGCGTGATTGAAATGTGGCAAAACGGTGACTGGCTCACCTTCACGCAAATGCTCGATGAGTACGCCACTAAATGTCACGGCGAGGGTAATATGCACGATACCGCTATGTTATTGGGGGCGCTGGGTTGGGAGCAATACCGGGGCAAAGTTGAAGTGATCACCCCCTACTTTGGCAGCTCAGGTACCGGCCAGATCAATGCAATATTCCCGGTTATATAAACCTAAATCAATCCACTGCCCCGTTAATTAGCAGGAGATATTTGTGCCACATTTTGTAGTTGAATACACAGACAATATCAGCGATGAGCTCAACATCCGAGCGATGTTAGTCAAAGTTAACCAGATCATCATAGCCCAGCAGGGCCTGTTCCCGATAGGGGGCATTCGCTCCAGGGCAATAGAGTTGAAAGACTATGTCATGAGTGACGATGAGGAGGATTATGCCTTTGTGCACGCCTCGCTCACCGTTGGCGCCGGTCGCAGCCAGCAGCTGATAGATAAAACCTGTAACGAAATTTTCGAGATGATGAAAGCCCATATGGCCGAGCTGTTCGATAAGCGTTTCATCGCTCTGTCTATGGAGTTCAGAGAGTTCAGTGAAGCTGGCACTTATAAACACAACAACGTGCATGCTCGCTTCAAAAACAAGGGGTCACTATGATAGATTTAAATACCGCCAGGCAATTAGCGCAAGAGTTACATCGGGCGGAAAAATCCGGCGAGCAGTTGCAGCAGATCTCGCTGCGCTATCCGGATATCAGCATCGATGAAGCTTATGCTATTCAGCGCCAGTGGGTGGCAATCAAGCTCGGGGAAGGACAGCAGATTAAAGGCCATAAAATAGGCCTTACCTCGCGTGCCATGCAAATATCCTCGCAGATCACTGAGCCAGACTACGGCACTTTGCTGGATGAAATGTTTTATGCCGATGGCAGCGAGATCCCCATCAGCCGCTTTATCGACCCTAAAGTTGAAGTGGAGCTGGCCTTTATTTTAGGCAAGCAGTTGCAAGGCGAAAATATCACTATTTTTGATGTACTGGACGCTACCGACTACATCACCCCCGCGGTAGAAATTATCGACGCCAGAGTACATAGGGTGGATCCCAGTAGCGGCAGAATGCGTAAAGTGATGGATACTATCTCTGACAACGCCGCCAATGCCGGTATTATTTTAGGTGGCCGGCCGATCAAACCGCAAGAGGTTGATTTGCGCTGGGTCAGTGCACTGTTATATAAAAATGCAGTAATTGAGGAAACCGGAGTGGCCGCCGGAGTACTTAATCATCCGGCTAATGGAGTCGCCTGGCTGGCCAAGAAGTTTGCTGCCCACGACATTGCTCTGGAGCCCGGACAGGTAATACTGGCTGGATCTTTTACCCGCCCGGTAGCGGTATCGGCCGGGGACACTATACATGTCGACTACGGTCCACTGGGAAATATTAGCTGTCGTTTCGTCTAAAGCCCCTGTCACTAAAAATGAGAACAAGCATGAGCACACCAACAAATACGTTCAAGCAGGCACTAAAGCAAGGCCAGACGCAGTGGGGATTTTGGCTGGGACTGGCCTCCCCTTATTCGGCTGAAATATCCGCAGGTGCCGGATTTGACTGGCTACTGATTGACGGCGAGCATGCACCTAATAATATCCAATCGGTACTCGGACAATTGCAAGCCATTGCCCCCTACCCGACATCAGCCGTGGTTCGACCTGCTGAAGGCACTACCGCCATCATCAAGCAACTGTTGGATATAGGTACACAATCACTGTTAATTCCCATGGTTGAATCAGCGGAACAGGCAGTAGCATTAGTAAAAGCTTGCCGCTACCCGCCCGAAGGGGTTCGCGGAGTTGGCACAGCGCTGGCTCGGGCAGCGCAGTGGGGACGTCACCAGGATTACTTGGCCAGAGCCAATGCTGAAGTTTGCCTGTTGCTGCAAGTAGAATCCCGTGCCGGGTTGGATGCACTGAATGAGATAGTGAATACTGAGGGTGTAGACGGTGTCTTTATCGGCCCCGCTGATCTCGCCGCCTCCCTAGGCTACTTAGGCCAGCCAGCACACCCTAAAGTAAAAGCGATTATCGAGCAGGCACTAAAGACTATTCGCGCTGCAGGCAAATCGGCGGGAATTCTCGCCACCGATAAAACGCTGGCCGAACAGTACCGCGGCTGTGGCGCGCAGTTCATCGCCATAGGTGTCGATACACTATTACTGGCGAACGGCGCTTCCGCACTGGCTGCATCGGTGAAAGACGACCTAACAGCACCAGAGAAAGGCAACGGCGGCTACTAATTAAAGGAATCCTGCAGCAGTCTGCTGTCTGGATAATCTAGCGGTGCAAAAGGCTAGCTACGACGCTTATTAAACATGCTGTTTAACTGTATTAAGCAACATATCAGTTTTGATATTTTCCCGGATGATACGTTTATCACCCTGATATTGCTGATAAAACTGTTGGTGAGCGCTGTGTGAAAAACAGTCCTCGCGGCTGTTATAATCAGTAATCCAAGCCAATAGCATCGGTAAATTCTTATCCTGAGCTTGCCTGCTCGGGTATTTATGTGATTCCCAGGGGCGGCTTTTGGCATTTTCAATGCACTGCTCGACGCTCAAGTCCAAAAATATTAACTGATCACTGACGCCTTGGGCAAAAACCATAAGATCGGCATAGCAACCCTCAATCACCCAGCTATTGTTAGCACGCATAAAGGCATCAATTTGAGCTTTAGAATCAGCCAATGGTTTTCTGATTGGGGGAGTACAGTCCTGCCAGGCCAGAGTGTCCAAATCTAAATGCGCCAGCTTATACTCAGCACACAACTGCTTGGCCAACGTTGTCTTACCGGATCCGGAGTTACCAAGTGCTAATATTCTGGGCAATTTTATAGTCCTTATTTTCTGATCAATAGATCTTTATTAGCGCTGAGGAGGAATAGAATAAGTCCCCACTGCATGGGCAACTGGTCTGTCATCACCCTCACTAAATAACTCAACTTCTCCGACCACCAGAGACCTGCCTTGTTTTAGCAATCGACATTTAGCGATAAGTGCAAAGTCGGCATTAGGCTTGCGCAAGAAATTAATGGTCAGCGAGGTCGTCACTGTCATAGCCACTAAGCCAATCTCACCCAGAATCGCCACGTACAAGGCAACATCGGCTACTTCCATCATCACCGGACCAGACACTGTACCCCCTGGGCGCAGCTCAGCTATACCTATCGGGTGGCGAATAGTCGCCCCCTGACCACCCACCGCTTCTACTACACATTTTGTCTGTGGATATTCAGCGTCCAGAAACTCAATTATCTGGGTTTTGTTGGCCATAGTGACTCCCGAGGAAATAGATTAATGTGTTAGTGATGATAAGGGTAAAATCTAGTATCTGTGCTAATGTACAACCGATTGCAATTTAGTGGCCAGAAAAACTTCATCTATTTGAAAATATAAATAATATTCGTGCGTTTGATCAATGAGAGCGTTTTTTATTTACAGTGCTTAGCTTACATAGTTGTCAGATCTATAGGTAGTCTCTCCCTGGCATTACTGCTACTTGCTATTAACCTGAGTGATATCAATCTATGCATTGCTAATCTGTAAAATTTACAGCACTGTGATAAGCACTATTTAACCTTAAATATTTTCTAGGCCCCAACATTAATGAAACAATTTTCATTTAGCATCCTGCAAATTACTTTCCTCGCCCTAGTGACAATTTTTAGTGCTAATACGTCAGCGGGTACTAAAAGTCAGGAATACAGCAGAGGCTACACTGCTGCACTGGAGGTCACTAACTCACAGACAGCATTGCGAAGAAGTAGAAGAGTTAAGCTCAAACACTATTATATTTGCAGTATTGTCAGCAGCGTCTTAAATTTTCCCAGCAAGAAATTCCGTGCTATGGCCTTTAAACTTAATAATATCGCCCTAGATAGGCTAACAGTGGTAGATATAATACTGGATAAGGCCCAGGCTAAAGGTGCGGCGGTAGCAACGCTGGAAACTGCCATAGCGGTAGAATCGCGCTTTTCTCATCTCTCAAGCATGCAATTGAGAAAGAAGATTTATGATCAACAATATGAAAGGTTGTGCCTGCCGCTAGTTTATGCCGATGATTTTTCTAGGTTGAACTAGCGACACTTAGCCTTCCCTGAGCAAATCCACCGGAGCAACGACAAAGCCTACAGATCCATGTTTTGCTCATGATCAAGTAGCCACGCTTTACGCTCTAACCCACCTCCATAGCCGGTTAGTTTACCATTTTTAGCGATAACTCTATGACAGGGAACAACGATGGCGATGCGGTTGGCACCATTAGCGGCGGCCACTGATCGTACTGCGTTGGCATTACCGATATCTATGGCCAGCTGCTGATATGAACAGGTCTTTGCACACTCTATTCCCTGAAGCTTTTTCCAGACAATCTTTTGAAAAGCGCTACCCGGAGTGTGCAATTGAAATGTAAAGGAACTACGCTTACCGGCAAAATATTCTGCCATCTGCTTTTTCGCCTGTTTTATGTGCATATTTTCACCGGCAAGAATTTTGGCCCCAAGTCGCTGTTGCAGATCTTTAAACTCGCTCTCCAGTTTTACCCGATCGACAAACTCAAGTAGGCACACGCCAATATCACTGGCACAGACAAACATTGGCCCCAGTGGGGTAGTCAGCCTGCTGATCAGAATAATAGCGTTTTCTTCGCTGCTGCTCGGCGATTCCCCGAGCAGTTTTTTGTAGCTATAACCAAAGCCACTGAGTGATTCATAGCCCGAATCAAACGCTGTATCTGTGGTATTCCTGCCGCTTTTTAACTCAATGAGGGCATTATTAATTCGATACATGCGCCCAAACGCCTGAAAGGTCATCCCATAATTTTTATTGAACCAGCGCCGCACTAGTTCAGGACTAATAGCCTGCTGCTTTAACTGATAGTCAGTGATTCTTAGCTTGGGATTATTTTTAACCAACTTTATAGCCGCCTCTACAGGCGCGGGGGCACAATTGGCATTTTCAGTAGGTTTACATATTTTGCAGGGACGATAGCCATTGGCTAACGCCTCTTTAAACGACGTGTAAAATTCGACATTTTTCCGTTTGGGTTTCCTGGCACGACAAGTGGCAATGCAAAATACCGACGTGGTTTTCACTCCAACATAAAAAATACCAACATAACTACTATTGCGATTTAGCAGAGCTTGATAGTAGTCATCGATTGTTTTTTCTTCTGTGATTAACATTTTATTCTCTAGGGAACTGCACATTAATATATTTGAAGCTAGCGAGCCAGAAGCGAGCCTGGCGTTGGCAAAAAACGCACTTCGACTCTGGGCAAACTACACCATCACTGGGATTCAGCTATATACTAAATAACACTGCTCTGTTTAATCCTGGCCGCAGATCGCTTGATAATAAAAAGCCTATCTACGAAGTTGACCAGATCCAGTATCCAGGATTGTAAATACTCCAACAACCGAAAACTGGACAAGTATTTTTATTATCCGCAGGGACTGTCCTGAACGGCCAGCAACAGATACCAACCGGGGACAACCCTTAAGTTGCTATCTTGCAAAATCTTTTTGGCTTACAAGGTTAGATTATGCTGATGCTCGAATAACAATAAACTCAGCATTTTAGCTGCTGCACCCATTGAGCGCGCCATGGCGGTGCCTGATAGTTTTCCGGCCAGTACTCAACCTGCTTATAGATCATGCCGCTGTCCACGTAATGGAAGGTGATAGCACGGGCTGTTAAGGAATCGTCACTGACGATCACATCCGTCACCACAGATTGGTTCTGTGCCAGTATCGAGTTTATCTGGAAATGCCATTTACCAGTCGATGGGTAGGCGGTGTTTAGCAGTGCGAAGTTGTGCCGGCCCACTATGCGCTCAGAAGACTGTGGCCAATCAAGGCAGAAGTCTTCACTCAACCATTCACTGGCCCGATAGAAGTCATTGGTTTGCATGGCCTGCCAATAGCCCTGCACTATTTGTTTAGCATCCATTTGCTCTCCTTTGTGATTGCCAAGAGTCGTGCAAATAAGCCCGGGACTTTCTCGACTGAGAGACAAAGAGCGGGTGAATTTGTACCTGTATCCTCTAATAAAACACTCTATTGGAAAACCTGTTCAAGTACACTTGATCGCCTCTAACAGTACTTAGCTTGTAACTGCTGCAGCTGTTTTTGACAAGCCTGTCGGTCATAATTGACTGAGCACCGATTCATAAATCCATGTAGCGACCCTGTTTTAACTATAGTCAGGTTTTTACATTCAGCCAAATCGTCGGCCAGCTGCGCAACGCTAAAGTGCTGTTCAAATTTCGGCAGAATCAATTGAAGAGGGAAATTGGGGACCAGCTGCAGATAATTCCTGATTTGCGAGCCGTAAAAGCAGTAACCGCGCTGCAACTTGCCATCTGTATCAGCAGCTGCATAGCGCCACAGTACCGATGCGCCAATGCTAAAGCCAATAGCAATTGTGGCGCTGTTCAGCGATTCAAATTTAGCGCTTAATATCTCAAGATAACAATCTAAGCCTATATTTTCAGAAAAATATGCATAGGCTGAGGCCTCATCATTAAAATGCATTTCCACACCGGCATAAGGATCAATGATTTGTGCATTTAATTGCTTACTGATTTCCAACAGTCCAGAAGTAATACCAAATATATCTGTGATTAACACTAAATTCATCTAAAACCTTACTGCTTATAATTTATAAAAAGTTCGGAGCAAATATAAGCTAATTAGGCATTTGAGTCTTGTACAACATCCCTTTTATGTCCCTCTAAGATTATACTTTTATTCAGTATGCGTACCTCTCCTACCATCAATAAACGCATATCTTCGATGAGATAATCGGCCAGCGCACCATCACTTATATCTCCGCTTTGAATATCTAAACGGAAACCTTGCCCCTGAATTCCTCCGCCATTGCTAAAGTCTATCTCAAAATCAAATAATACTCTGTGTTCACAATTTTGCTCTGCCATATTAGTGCCTATTCGTTTATAGAGTTTTAAAAAACTAACCTGGATTATGATTTCCCTGCAGAGACAACACTAGGGCTTAAAAGGACCAACCGACACTATCTGTTAGTAAGGGGAACGAATAGCTTTACTATTGATCCAATACTGTATATAAATACAGTTATTGAAAATTCATATAAAATATACAACATCTTACACGCATAGATTTTCATACAACACAGCGGAGAAAATATGCCTGACAGTCAGCTGGCACCACTCACAATGACCTTCGAGGCCATGAGCCTGGCTCTGGTAAATTATCATCAATTACTTAAGACCTCAACACTGCCGCTGTGGCTACCTCTGTCTGAATTTGAGCATCAAAGCGCCTTAAGCATGCAGGATAAAGCTTGTGCACTAACAACGGATATTTGGCACAGCGGCGATGGCGATGGCAGAATGACCCAAAACTGCCATGGCCTGATTGGTGCCAATGTTGAATTAATAGCGGCTGCAACAAAGTTAAACTTCTGTAAAGATGCATTCAGACAAGCACTGGCGGATTTAAAAGACAAAGATCCAAAAAACATCAATTTGTCACTGCGCGCACGCAGTCAAAAATTGGCACGTATTTTACGTCGCGAAGGTCTATCCAGGTTGCATCTTAAACAGTGCTACCGGCATATACCTATCCTCGCCCAGGGCTGTCTGAAAGTGCAGTTTAGCTGGTATAGCAGTGGCCGTAGCATCAAGAAAATCAGTATCGAAGAGAGTTTTCAAAAACTATTGAAGCTCAGCCAGTCTAGCAATCATGTGCAAATACAAATGAATAAGCTGAGCAATCTGCGCCCTGGTACGGCGCTGGCACAAGTACAGACACAAGTGCCAATCATGCGGGTCAACGCGATTTGGGCGTCTGAAGAAAATAGTACAGGGGATAGTCAGTGGCTGCGCAAAGCACGCAATGCACCACTGCCATTGTTAGTGCCACTGCAAGAAGGAGAGCCATTACCCAGCTTTAATCAACCGCTACTGCAGCCACCTAAAAGCAGGTTGCGGGCGCTACGTAGCGATTCTTTAATTGAACCTACGCCATTACTCCCTAGCTTGAGAGTACATTGTTACCGCCAGTAATAGTAGCCAGCACCAATAGGTCCGGGAATTCCATACCAGCTAAACACCCTCAAAAAGCCGCATTTGCAACCCCAAGTCCTTACCAGGTATCTGCTCTGTACCGCTACCATGACTCCCTGGTAAGTGCACCGACTTTGTGGTGGTTCCCAATATTTAAGCGCAATCTCGTTCACGGCTAAACTTAAATTCTGAGCCAGCCTGACTGGTCCCCTGTTGCAGATATTGGCTGAACTCGATTGCTGGCATAGGTTTACTGTAATGAAACCCTTGAATTAACAGACAATCATTTTCGAGTAGAAACTCCGCCTGTCGGACTGTTTCTACACCTTCTGCTACAACTGATACATTTAAGCTCTTAGCCATAGAGAGGATCCCTTTAATCAGTTCATCATCATCAGAATCTATGTCTATATCCTGAATGAATGAACGATCTATTTTTAGGGTAGTGATAGGATATTTCTTTAAATAACTCAGCGATGAATAGCCGGTACCAAAGTCATCAATCGCCAGTGAAATTCCCATTTCCCGGATCTCTTGTAACTGAGTGAGTATCTGCTGATCATCACCCATCAACAGCCCCTCTGTCATTTCCAGCATTAAATGCTTAGCCGCTAAGCCAGTCTCATCCAATATATTGGCAATTTGTTCCGCCATATTACATTTTTGAAATTGTCGCGAGGAGACATTTACTGAGACGATAAAGGGTTCGCTGATATTTTCTACCCATTTAGCCGCTGTACTACAAGCTTCCTTCAATACCCATTCGCCAATCGGGAGGATAAGACCAATTTCTTCTGCTAATGGAATAAACTCCGCGGGTGGGATGTACCCTCGTGTCTCATCTTTCCAGCGGATCAAGGCCTCCACCCCGGCAATGCCATCACCTTTGGACTTAATAATCGGCTGATAGTGCAGACTAAACTCTTGGGCCTCCACAGCTTTGTACAGCGCCGCCTCCAACAGCCGACGCTCGTTAGCTTCAATGTCCATTTGCTGGGTAAAAAATTGGTAGTTATTTCGACCGGCATCTTTAGCTTTGTACATAGCACTGTCAGCTTTTCGCAATAGCGTTTCCGTATCAGCACCATCCGTAGGGTAGACGGTAATGCCTATACTTGCGGAGACAAATGCATCATTTCCACAGAGTCTGAATGGGCAGGCTAAGCTCTTTAGAATGCGGCTGACAATCAGATCGACCGTTTTCAGTTCTTCAATATCTGAGAGCACGATGGCAAATTCGTCACCACCAAAACGCGCTGCCGTGTCTGATGCACGCAGCACTATTTGTATACGAGAAGACGCCTCTTGTAGCAGTTTATCGCCTATTGAATGCCCTAAAGTGTCATTGATATGTTTAAACCTGTCCAAGTCTAAAAATAATAGGGCAACAAAAGTATTGTTGCGGTCAGCGCGTACGCTGGCCTGCTTAAAGCGCTCCAAAAAAAGCGTTCTATTGGCCAGCTGAGTCAACGGATCGAAGTTGGCTTGATATTGTATTTTTTTATGCGCCTGCTCTGCTGCCAGTTGACTCTGCATCAATTCGAGTTCAGTTTTTTTTCGCTCTTGAACTTCACTGATCAAGTGAGAATTACTGTCTTTGAGCTCTTTAGTACGACTATCGACGCGCTGCTCTAAAGTGCGGCGCAAAATGAGCAATTTTTTATTGTTGCTAAACAAGTACAGCACCATAATGATACCGATGACAAAAGTCACAAAGATCAAAACTACACTGTTCTGGTAAGATGATAAGGTTTTGTTTTGTTTGGCTAAGACTAAACTTTCGTTCTGGAAAACCCATTGTTTTTGAAATTGATGAGTTTCTATAACAAGCTGATGAAAAAGCTGCTTGACCTTCTGCAGGTTAGCTGTCTGATGAATATCACTGCGACTAACCAAGAGCTTAATTTGCTGTAAGTTCGATTTCAACAGCCTGAGATTTAGTCTATTAAAAATCGCACTGTGCTGCTTTTCAATGCGCTCCAGGCCCTGGTAACGGCTCAACAGCATGTTAAACCATGTATTAAACTCAGTGTATTCTTTAGTGTCATTGTGGTGATTATAGGCATCTGAGAAAGCCATAGTGCTGCGCATCAACTCGTATTCATATTCGTTGATAAAACTCACTAATTCAGTTCGCACAGGGGCTATTTGGAGATTTGCGATTTGTCGATAGAGGATCACTGAACTGATTAAACTCAATAAAATAATACTTAGCATGCAAGAGGCTAAGAATATTGATGTTTTAGAACTATTCTTCGGCATAACAGACTACTTCAATACATGAATTAATATTGCTGAATAATATAAACAATGGAATTCCTCAGCTTAGAGCCAACATGATGTTATTTCTCTTAAAGGCAAAACGCCTTATTCGCCTGTAATGAAATGCCGACAGGCAAGCATTTCGTTGCAAAAACAATACAGTCTCAAATAACCAGGCAATATCAGCGTTTAAAATAGCGCCAATAGTCTTTAAATAACAACAGTACTAAGGTTAAATTTTGACTAAGGCTATTATCCTGCTTTCGCAAGAAATGTATTGCAATAAAAACAAACAAGCGTTCAAATTATGCTACAGAAAACTACAACATACTGATTATAAGGCGAATTTCAACAAAAAATATATTGAATTCAAACAAACTATTTTCAAGTATGATTACTGGATGATTCTCTTAACCCACTTTAGCTGCGCAACAGCACACTGCTGGCAATCAATTGATATATGTTAGCAATGGTTTTGTTACAATTGCTGCCTATGCCCAATCAATCTTAGGAGCCCTTTTGAATAAAAACCTTAAACATCATATAGCCACTGCCGTTGCCTTCGCTTTCCTGGTGGTTTGGTATTATCTATTACAGAGTTTCGGCTTTTTTGATTTCACGACCCAACTGATGCCCGAAACATATGCTGGAGCTGGGTTAATGCTAGGCATAGGCTTAGGTATGACCCCTGCATTTTATATCTGGAGCCGCTTTAACCGCTGGGCTGAAAGAAAATTAAAGATCAAAGGGATTTATTACGAAGACAGCTATTACAAAAGTGATGGTGATGGTGAAGGTAAAGGTAAAGGTAAAGGTAAAGGTAAAGGTGAGAGTAAAAATAAGCAGCTAAAATAGTACAGCAAAAAAAAGCCCCTTAAGGGGCTTTGTTAAACACTGTTGTAACAGATTGTTATTTACAAGTGTTGGATTCTGTTCAAACCGGCGATAGCTGCAACCCGATAAGCTTCGGCCATAGTCGGGTAGTTAAAGGTCGTATTGACAAAGTATGCCAAGGTATTAGCCTCGCCCTTTTGCTGCATAATTGCCTGACCGATGTGGATGATTTCTGAAGCTTGGTCACCGAAGCAGTGAATGCCTAAAATAGCCAGTGAGTCAGGATCAAACAAGATTTTCAACATGCCCACAGGCTGGCTGGTAATTTGCGCTCTGGCGGTATCTTTAAAAAACGCCTGTCCCACTTCGTAGGGAACACACTCAGAGGTCAATTCCTCCTCAGTTTTACCCAGCGAACTGATCTCAGGAATGGTATAAATCCCCGTAGGCACTTCATCAATGTACCTAAAGTCTTGGTTGCCAATAATATCAGCAGCGGTAGAGCGACCCTGATCAATAGCGGCAGAGGCCAAAGAAGGCCAACCTATCACATCTCCCACAGCAGAAATGCCTTCAACAGCAGTGCGGTAGCGATCATCAATTTCCAGCTGACCACGGCTATTGGCGGTCAGACCAGCATTGTCCAATGCCAATTCAGCGGTATTACCGGTGCGTCCATTACACCAGAGAAATGCATCGGCACGGATTTTTTTACCGGATTTGAGACACAATACAACACCTCTTTCATCACCATTAACGCTTGCATAATCTTCATTGTGGCGAATTTTGACTGAGGTGTTACGCAAGTGATAACTCAAAGCATCAGATATTTCGCCATCGAGGAAAGATAACAACCGCCCTCGGGTATCAATCAGGTCAACCTTAACCCCTAATCCACTGAAGATTGATGCGTACTCACAACCGATAACACCGGCACCAAAGATGATAATAGTGCGTGGCGTGTGATTGAGCTTTAAAATAGTGTCTGAGTTGTAGATCCGATCATGGGTGAAATCAACATCCGGAGGACAGTAGGGACTAGAACCTGTGGCAATGACGATATTTTTGGCTCTTATAACTTCATCACCTTTCACCGTACCTTTGACTAGCAAAGTGTTGGCATCTTTAAATTCAGCCTTGCCAAAAAACACATCGACTCTGTTACGCGCGTAAAAATTGGTGCGCAACATCACTTGATTGGCCATTACCTTTTCCGCGCGATTGAGTACTTTTTGAAAGGAGAACCAACGCGGCTCACCTATTTCACGGAACATAGGGTTGGTATTAAATTCAACGATTTGCTTTACGGAGTGACGCAGTGCTTTAGAGGGGATAGTGCCCTTGTGGGTGCAGTTGCCACCTACGGCTTGCTGCTCTTCTATAACTGCTACTTTCTTGCCGTGCTTGGCGGCGTTCATTGCCGCTCCTTCCCCTGCAGGCCCCGAACCAATCACTACTACGTCATAGTCATACTCAGCCATCAACCACCCCTTTTATCAGTACTGCAAAACACAGCGACCATTATAATTATAGCAACTAGCAAAGCTCTACTGCTTTGCTAGTCCTTGAGAACTATCTTACAAATAAGCGTTCTCTATATATTTCTTTTTTCTTAAGACTCACTACTTACTGGTTTTCGCTTCATAACCTAGATTTGCCAACTTGCTCTCACGCGCTTCGCGAGCAATTCTTTCGTTTTCATCTTCACAAACCTGCTTATCGCCGGCACAAATGTCACAAGCCGTGTCCATTCCCAATGCCGCCATGCCGCCACAAGACCCCGCTATAGGTTTTCCGCCAAACAAAACACCCACCGACATAGCAACCACAACCGCCATTAAAACTACAAATACTGCTATAAATGTTCCCATGATTTCCTCACTTTAACTCTTATGATCGCTATCTTTAATTTTCTACACGACTGGCGAAACCAGCCGTCATTTTCTCTTTAAAACCGTCGCTACTTTTGCTAATAAAGAAGGCTTCAATACCATTATCACTGGCATATTTATAAGCTTTCTCCACACCCATGGCTAAAAATGCCGTCGCAAGTGCATCCGCCAGTGCGCAACTGTCCGCCAGCACTGTTACTGAAGCCAAATTATGGGTAATAGGCCGGCCGGTTGCAGTATCTATTATATGTGAGTAGCGAACTCCCTTTTCTTCAAAGTAATTACGGTAATCTCCTGAAGTGGCAACTGCTACATCATCAACTCTGACAATTCTCTGAATATTTCGTCCCTGCGTTGGACTTTCTATCGCTATCCGCCAGGGCTGCTGATCGGGCTTCAGCCCTTTAGTCACCAACTCACCGCCGACTTCGACCAAATAGGCATTGTAGCCGGCGCGTTCAATCAAATCAGCTAATTGGTCTACTGCATATCCCTTGGCAATTGATGATAAATCCAAGTATAAATTAGCATGCTTTTGAATGACATTATCATCCAGTAAAGCGAGATACTGATAACCGACTCTGGGACGTATTGCAGCTATTTGCGCATCACTAGGCGCTTTAGTAATACGTTTATCAGGACCAAAGCCCCAGAGGTTAATCAGTGGGCCCACGGTAATATCATAGGCGCCCCCTGAGTCGACACTGATATTTTGTGCTATCGACAATATATCATACAGCGCCTTGGAAACTTGTGCTTTAGTACCGGATTCGGTTTGATTAAACAGCGAGAGTTCAGAATCACTGATGTAAGTCGACATTGCCTGATTGATATCAACCAGCAACTGATCCGCTTGGCGTTTAATAGCGATAGCTTTGTCATCAGCTTCCTCACCATCGGCTACCCATTTGATGTGATAGGTAGTACCCATAGTTCTGCCTTCTATGGCCACCAATTTATCGGCAGCTAAGATAGCGCTAAAAGGCAGAGTTATAAGTACAAAAACGGCCAGCAGGTTAACTGCTAGCCGTTGTGAGGCGCGCAAAAGCGCGCCTGATAGAGACTTAACCATTGTGTTTAACCACCAAAGTCGTCCAATAGGATGTTTTCAGGTTCAACACCTAGATCTTCCAGCAATTTGATAACCGCTGAGTTCATCATTGGCGGGCCACACATGTAGAATTCACAATCTTCAGGCGCTTCGTGATCCTTAAGATAATTTTCAAATAATACGTTGTGGATAAAGCCTGTCATACCGTCCCAATTATCTTCTGGCTGCGGATCTGAAAGTGCCAAATGCCATTTGAAATTGTCATTTTCGGCCGCTAACTGATCGTACTCTTCAGAGTAGAATGCCTCGCGAAGTGAGCGCGCACCGTACCAGAAAGAGATCTTACGGGTTGAGTTCAAGCGCTTCAACTGATCGAAGATGTGCGAGCGCATCGGTGCCATTCCAGCACCACCGCCGACAAAGACCATTTCTGCATCAGTGTCTTTAGCGAAGAACTCACCGAAGGGACCGTATACATCAATAGTATCACCCGGCTTCAAGTTGAAGACGAAAGATGACATGATTCCCGGTGGAATCCCCTGACTACCTGGTGGTGGTGAAGCGATACGGATATTGAACTTAACTATACCTTTTTCACCCGGGTAGTTTGCCATTGAGTAGGCACGGATAGTGGTTTCATTCACCGTTGAGACATTGTCCCATACGTTGAATTTATCCCAGTCACCGCGGTACTCTTCTTCGATATCGAAGGTTTTATAGTCGACAACGTGTGGAGGACATTCTAACTGTACATAACCGCCGGCGCGGAAGTCAACGACTTCGCCATCGGGAATACGCAGTGTCAGCTCTTTAATGAACGTGGCTACGTTGGGGTTTGAATCCACCGTACATGTCCACTTCTTAACGCCGAAGATTTCCTCTTCAAGCTCAAGCTCCATGTCTTCTTTAACGGCAACCTGACAAGCCAGACGCCAGCCCTCTTTAGCTTCACGCATCGTGAAGTGAGATTCTTCAGTGGGCAGCATAGAGCCACCACCATCTAGAACTTGACACTTACACTGGGCACAAGTACCGCCACCACCACAAGCTGAAGGGATGAAAACACCCATTTCAGAGAGAGTCTGCAGTAACTTACCACCAGCGGGAACTGTTACTTTTTTATCCGGATCGTTGTTGATGTTAATCGTCACATCGCCGGAACTTACCAATTTTGAGCGCGCTGCCAGAATTACTGCAACTAGTGCAAGCACTACTACAGTAAACATGACAACACCGAGAATTATTTCAGCATTCATGGCTTAGATATTCCTTTGTTAATTATCATGTATTAAAGCTGCACGCCTGAGAATGACATAAAGCCAAGTGCCATCAGGCCGACAGAGACAAAGGTAATACCTAATCCCTGCAGTCCTGCCGGTACATCGCTGTATCTTAATTTCTCACGGATACCTGCTAACGTTGCGATAGCCAGTGCCCACCCCAAGCCGGCACCCACACCGTAGACCACGGATTCGCCGAAGTTATAGTCGCGTTCAACCATAAATAGAGCGGCACCCATGATGGCACAGTTAACGGTAATTAACGGCAAGAACACACCCAGGGCGTTGTATAGCGCCGGAAAAAACTTGTCCAATACCATTTCCAATATCTGTACGATCGCAGCGATAACACCAATATATGAAATATAACCCAGGAAGCTAAGGTCAACATCAGGATAACCAGCCCAGGCCAGCGCTCCCTCTTTCAACAATAAATTGTATAACAAGTTATTGACCGGAGTTGTGATCGCGAGAACCACAATTACCGCGATACCAAGACCAATAGCCGTCTGTACTTTCTTGGAGATAGCCAGGAAAGTACACATACCTAAGAAGAACGACAATGCCATGTTTTCAACAAATACGGCTTTTACAAACAGACTAATATAAGCTTCCATTTAGAACGCCTCCTTCTGAGAGTTTTTGGCAATCACAAAGTCGGGCGCTTCCACTTGACTGGTATCGAAGGTACGCATCAACCAGATCATCAGGCCTATAATAAAGAAGGCACTTGGCGGCAACAGTAGTAAACCGTTACTCATGTACCAGCCGTCATTGGTGACTAATGGCAAAATTTCGATACCGAACAAGCTACCAGCACCAAAAAGTTCGCGGATAAAGCCAACAAACAACAACACCGCACCGTATCCCAAGCCGTTACCTAACCCGTCCAAAAACGATGGGATAGGCGGATTTTTCATAGCAAATGCTTCCGCACGGCCCATGACAATACAGTTAGTGATGATCAGACCAACAAAAACCGATAACTGTTTAGAAGTATCGTAAGCGACTGCTTTTAACACTTGGTCAACGACTATTACCAGCGAGGCAATAATGGTCATCTGACAGATGATTCGAATGGAGCTGGGCATATGATTGCGCATCATAGAGACAAACATATTGGAAAATGCCGTTACTACCATTACCGCAAGAGTCATTACCATTGCTGTTTTTAAGTTTGATGTTACCGCCAACGCTGAGCAAACACCCAATATCTGTAGTGCAATCGGGTTGTTGGCAAAAATTGGCTTAACGATCATATCTCTTGTTTCTGACATGATTAGCTCTCCCCTGCTTTAAGACTGGTCAGGTAAGTAGCATAGCCATTTTTACCCATCCAAAAGTGCACCAGTTTAGTGACACCGTTACTGGTGATAGTCGCACCAGATAAAGCATCTACTTTAAACTCAGAACCTGGGGTACCTGGAACGACAGCCACTTTAACTAGACCTAACTTAGGCTCCATAGAACCTTCTGCATAGACCTTTTTACCCGGCCAAAGTGCTTTCCACTTAGGATTGTCAACTTCTCCTCCCAAGCCGGGGGTTTCACCGTGAGAGTAGAAACCAAAACCAACAACAGTGTTTAAGTCACCTTCCAGAGCCAAAAATCCGTAAAGTGTAGACCAGAGACCGTATCCATGAACCGGTAAGATAACTTTTTCCAGCTGCTCACCTTTACTCACCAAGTAGACAGGCATTACATCGGCCGTTCTTTTTATAGAGGCAATGTCTTGCTCGCGGGTAAGCGCAGTTGAAAGCGAAGGATCTTTCGCCGCTCTCTTGGCATCTCTGTAAGTCGCAGGTTTATCGACGTATTTACCGGTCTTTAAATCTACATATTTAGTGACTATTTTGTCTGCAAAGAGTTGCTGCACATCTTGACCTTTATAGTCAATTTGCGCTGCTGCCAGTATGTTGCTCTGACGATCAAGCTCTTTGTTGATTAGTTGCTGTGGCTTTAATAGTACAGCTGCCGCCGATACAATGACCGAGCAGACTACACAGAGTAATACCGTTACGGTTATCGTTCTGCCGATAGTGTCATTTTTAGCTGCCATGACGTAATGCCCTCCGCTTAATATTTGCCTGAACGACGAAGTTATCGATAAGAGGAGCAAACAAGTTAGCAAATAGGATTGCCAACATCATTCCCTCTGGGAACGCTGGGTTAACAACACGGATCAAGATAACCATCACCCCGATCAGGGCTCCAAAATACCACTTACCTAAGTCGGTCATAGAGGCAGAGATAGGATCAGTGGCCATGTAGAACAGACCAAAAGCAAATCCACCTAAGACAAAATGCCAGTAGAAAGGCATACTAAACATAGGGTTAGTATCAGAACCGATCAAGTTAAAGATCAAGCTCATGGCAACCATACCGGCAACAACACCTGCGACAATGCGCCAGGCTGCCAGTTTCATCACCACCAACATACCGCCACCTAATAAGATAGCTAAGGTAGATACTTCACCAACAGATCCTGGGATAGTACCAATAAAGGCATCCATAAAAGTGATGTTCTGAGCGATAATCGCCTCTACACCGCCTGCTGCTGCTAATCCCAGTGGAGTTGCACCAGTGAAGCCGTCAACGGCTGTCCAGATAGCATCCCCTGACATTTGTGCCGGGTAGGCAAAAAATAGGAAAGCTCGACCGGTCAGTGCAGGGTTAAGGAAGTTTTTACCTGTGCCACCAAACACTTCTTTACCGATTACGACACCAAAGCTGATGCCTAATGCAACTTGCCAAAGTGGGATATCCGGCGGAAGTGTTAGAGCAAACAAGATAGAAGTAACAAAGAAACCTTCGTTAACTTCATGGCCACGCTTCATGGCAAACAATACTTCCCAGAAACCACCGACCACAAAAGTGACCGCATATATAGGTAGCCAGTAGATTGCGCCGTAGATTAAGTTGTCCCAGATACTGTTGGCATCAAAGCCTGTCAGTGCACCGGCAAGTGCTCCGCGCCAGCCACTACCTTCAGTGAGACCCATCGCATCCATGGCGGTATTCGCCTGCAGACCCAGGTTATATAAACCAAAGAATACTGCGGGAAAAGTACACATCCACACTAAGATCATCATGCGTTTTAAATCCACACCATCACGTACGTGAGATGCAGTTTTAGTCACATGTCCCGGAGTATAAAAAATGGTATCAGCCGCTTCATAAAGCGCATACCAATTTTCATATTTACCGCCCTTGTGAAAGTGCGGCTCCATTTTATCAAGAATATTTCTCAAATTCATGCTGTTAAGCCTCTCTCTCGATGCGTGTTAAATTATCGCGAAGAATCGGGCCGTATTCGTACTTACCCGGGCAGGCAAAAGTACAGAGAGCCAAATCTTCTTCATCGAGTTCCAGAACACCTAAATCCATAGCGGTAACGATATCACCGGTAACAATCGCACGGAGCAATTGTGTCGGCAATATGTCCATAGGCATCAATCTTTCAAATTGTCCCACAGGAAGCATGGCGCGTTCTGATCCATTAGTCGTGGTCGAGAAACTGAATTTTTTAGCGCTGTTCAAGGCAGAAGTGAAGACACTTAGCACTGAGAATTGATTGGCACCAGGCACAGCCCAACCCATAAATTCACGCTTATCACCCTGCTCGAGAACAGTAATTTGATTGCTGTAACGACCTAGGTAATCCAAGGCGCCTTCAACAGTGCGGCCATTCCAAACCGAACCAGTGATAACACGGTTACCCGCTGTTTCAGTCAGACCTTTTAACAAGTCGCTTACCTTGGCACCTAATCGTGTGCGCAGTAACGCAGGCTTAGTCACTACCGGGCCAACCACTGCAACGATACGTTCAACAGACAGTTTGCCTTGTGTGAATAATTTACCGATAGCCACAACATCTTGATAGCCCACAGTCCACACCACGTGGTCACGTGAAACAGGTTCTAAAAAGTGGATATGGGTTCCCACGTTGCCCGCTGGGTGAACGCCGGAAAATTCTTCGACAGTAACACCATTCGCTGTAGGAATATCGGCACCCGCTGCTTTACAAAGGAATACTTTTCCTGCGGTCAGCTTGGTCAACAAGGTTAAGCCGTTACTAAAGTCAGCCGCATTCTCAGCGAGAATAATGGCCGGATCCGCTGCCAACGGATTAGTATCTATAGCTGTTACAAAAATTGCAGCAGGCTTAGTTCCAGAGGCTGGAATTTTGCTAAAAGGTCGGGTGCGCAAAGCGCTCCACAATCCGGATATTTGTAGCTGGCTGGCTACTTGCTCTGCAGATAAATTAGACAGTTCGGCATCAGAGTGCTTGTCAAACTCGACATAGTCTTCCTGCTCATCGACGGCAATTACTACTGAGAGTAATGCGCGTCTCTCGCCGCGGTTAATTTCAGTTACAGTACCCGCTGCTGGCGCTGTAAAATTAACACCTTCTGTTTTCTTGTCAGAAAAGATCACTTGACCGAGTTTAACTCGGTCCCCCACCTTGACGGCCATCGTCGGCTTACAGCCAACATAGTCAGGGCCACTCACGGCGACCGAACGCACTTGTGCGGACGCAGATATACTCTGCGGCACAGTGCCTAAAATCGGCAGATCCAGACCTTTGTTGATCTTGATCATACACTTCACCCAATCACGATTATAAATTTTCGAGAAATTATTGTTGTCTGCCTCAGTTTTATGCAATTCTGAGTGCACTATTGTTTATTAGTTATTTGACAACAATATTCCCCACCAAAAAACTTGCCGATTATACATGAGCTTAGTCGGAGTATCATAGAAGCTTAGTAATAAACCGGGCAAAAACACAAAAAAAGCGGTCAAATACTTAAAATTTGTGCAATTGTGTGGCGAGGGGTTATCCGAGGACGAGTCGCACTGGTCGCTTTTTCAGCAGCGGATATTTTTTAGACAAAGCATGCTGGTAACCGCGACAGGCAACGCCGCCCAACGCTCAATAAAATTAATTATTCATTCAGGAAAGAGCCCGCCGCGGGGGCGCACAACAGGATTAATAATGTAAAAATGAGGAATCAACAGACAAGCTGTTCACTAACAACTTGTCTGTTTGTAAATGCGCCCGAAATTGACAGCGCATTGCGTTGCGAAGTTAGACGCTGATTTTCTCGCGCAATCTGATATTTAGCTCTTTTAGCTGCTCTTTGCTAACTTCACCCGGGGCGTTGGTTAGCGGACAGGCAGCTGTCTGTGTTTTCGGAAATGCAATGACTTCGCGAATAGATTCAGTGCCTGTCATCAGCATGATCAAGCGATCCAGACCAAAAGCCAAACCACCGTGTGGTGGCGCACCGTATTTAAGCGCATTCAACAAGAAGCCAAACTTCTCTTCAGCTTCTTCATCGCTGATGCCTAAACAGCGGAACACCGCTTTTTGCATTTCAGCCTGATGAATACGAATGGACCCACCCCCTAACTCACAGCCGTTTAAAACCATGTCATAGGCAATTGAGTTTGCCGCTAACGGGTCAGCTTCCAACTCTTCTGGAGTGCAGTTTGGTGCGGTGAATGGGTGGTGAAGTGCAGTGATACCGCCATCTGAAGTTTTCTCAAACATCGGCCAATCAACAACCCACAGTGGCGCCCAATCGCAAGTAAGCATCCCTAAATCGACACCGACCTTGTTACGCAGTGCACCCAGCGCTTCGTTGACGATATTAGTCTTATCAGCACCAAAGAATACTAAGTCGCCGTTTTTAGCTTCCAGGCGCTGCATGATCGCCATGGCCACATCTTCACCGAGGAATTTAACGATAGGCGACTGCAAACCTTCTGCGCCTTTTTCCAGTTCGTTGACTTTAATCCAAGCCAGACCACGGGCGCCATAAATGCTGACAAATTTAGTGTATTCATCGATCAGTTTACGGGTTAGCTTAGCGCCACCAGGTACTTTCAAGGCAGCAACGCGAGAGTCAGCATCGTTGGCGGGGCCGGCAAATACTTTAAACTCTATATCGGCCATTAAATCACCGACATCGACTAATTCCATAGGGTTACGCAGGTCAGGCTTGTCGGAACCGAAGCGAGACATCGCATCCGCATAAGTCATACGCGGGAATTCACCGAGGTTAACCGACAATTTGTCTGCAAATAAGCCAGTGATCATTTTCTCAGTCACAGCCATGATCTGGTCTTGATCCATGAACGACATTTCGATATCGATCTGGGTAAATTCTGGCTGGCGATCCGCACGTAAATCTTCATCACGGAAACACTTGGCGATTTGATAGTAGCGATCAAAACCTGACACCATCAACAGCTGCTTAAACAACTGTGGAGATTGTGGCAAGGCAAAGAAATTACCGTCATGAGTACGCGATGGCACTATATAATCTCGGGCACCTTCAGGAGTAGCCCGGGTGAGTATCGGCGTTTCAATGTCGAGAAAACCGTTATCGTCTAAGAAGTTGCGAATAGACGAACTCACCGCTGCACGCAAACGTAATTTCTGCTGCATTTCCGGGCGACGCAGATCCATGAAACGGTTCTTTAGACGCACTTCTTCACTGACTTGCTGGTGATCATCTAACTGGAACGGAGGCGTCTCCGACTTATTTAAAATTACCAGTTCTTTACCTAGAACTTCAATCTCACCGGTACCCATTTCAGGGTTTATTGTCCCCTGAGGACGGTCACGCACCAGACCTTTAAGCTCAATCACGTATTCGTTACGCACTGAGTTAGCGATAGCAAAGCTCTGCTCACGATCCGGATCAAAAACAACTTGCACTATGCCTTCACGGTCGCGAACGTCTAAAAATATTACTCCACCGTGATCTCTGCGACGGTGAACCCAGCCGACCAAAGTTACTTCTTCACCCACTTGTGTTTTTCGCAAGTCGCCGCAATAAAGGCTGCGCATAATTATTTCCTATTGAGTTGATCTTAATTGTTGTCTATCTGATGGCATCCATGGCTTAATAATTCACCGCTGGCGTCCATCGAAAGTATTAGTTGTTAGCTACCGTCTGCCTTATTCAGCACTCGCCGAATCTTTGGCTGGAACAGTTTTTTTAGCCGCTGCATCAGCGTCATTAGAAGCTAGATTCTTCTTTTTTCCGGTTTTAAAATCGGTTTCGTACCAACCGCTGCCCGCCAGCCTGAAAGCCGGGGCGGACACTTGCTGCTTCACATTTTCACTGTCACATGAGATACATTTTGGTGCGGGGGCATCACTTCTCAGGACGAGCTTTTCGAATTCGTGATCACATTGCTGGCACGCAAAGTCAAAAATTGGCATTTATTCTGTCCACAATAATCAAAGCGGCGAATTATACCTCAATATTTATCTTTTGTGTGCTATTTAATCTCAATCAGCCGAGCTTATTAGCAAGCTATTAACCAGCGACTAAATTTGGCTCATAGGCCAACTATCAGACGATTGTTTTAAATGACAAATGCGCCTCCAGCAACGCCGTGACCTTTTGTCTGATCACTTCTATCTCCTCCTCTGAATAGGGCTGGCTAGATTGTCTTCCCCACACAGGGGCCGGCCAAGCTATATCCGTTTCATAGCGCACTATATGATGGATATGTAGCTGCTTTACCATATTACCCAAACTCGCCACATTCATCTTTGTTGCATTAAAACCATCCGCCAGCGCGGCACTTAAATCGCAAGATTCCGCCATCAATATCTGCCTATCCTGCAGCGACAAGTGATACAGCTCCGAGATATCCGCACGTCGCGGCACTAAGATAAACCAGGGAAACTGCTTATCGTTCATCAACAGCAGACGACACAACGGCATCTCCCCTATAAACACGCAATCATTATTCAATTGAGCATCTAATACAAACTCCATTTCTAACTCATCCATTCTTTAACCCTCTACATATTTCAGTATCTTTAAGTTTAGAAGCAGCCAACAAATAGCGCCAGAGCATTAACTTCCCGCCTCTCGCACAAATAGCAATATTATGAACACAGGGGAATAGAGGAGCAAATATTTTCGACCACCTTTCAGCATTATCAGGAAAATACCGATCGAGACGAATTGTTTTAGAATAAAATGCGCTGTAGCTGACAACTTGTTAATATTGTCGCACACTATTATGTATAGATATTTATGCTATGAGCTTTGAAATCAAGATATTAAACAGCATTGAAGAGATTAATAAAAAACAATGGAACGATATATGCGGATGCCACTATCCCTTTCTTCGCTACGAGTTTCTAGCAGCACTGGAAAAAAGCGGCTGTACTAGCGCCGACACTGGCTGGCAAGTAGCCCATCTCACTTTGTACCAAAACTCTGAGCTGGTGTGTATCGTCCCTATGTACCAAAAAACGCATTCATATGGGGAGTATGTCTTTGACTGGGACTGGGCAGATGCCTATGCTCAACATCAAATCCCCTACTATCCCAAGCTATTAACTGCCATCCCCTTCAGCCCTTGTTATGGCCCGCGCATCGCCAGCACATTAGCACTTGCTGAAGTCATGCCCTTCATTAGCCAACAAATAAAACAATTGTGCGATGAATATAATTTTTCCAGCTGGCACGGCCTATTCCATCCCGTGAGTGAAGCGAGTCAACTACAGCAGCAAGGCCTACTGATCAGAGAGGGATGCCAGTATCACTGGAAAAACAAAGACTACAGCAGCTTCGAGAATTTTCTCGCCAGCTTTACATCGCGCAAGCGGAAAAACATTAAACGCGAACGCCGTATAGTCAGTGAACAACAAGTTTCTATTAACGCCATAGAAGGCGCTGACATCAATTTACAGCTATTACAGGAGTTCTATTATTGCTACCAGCTTACCTATGTAAAACGCGGCCGCAAAGGTTATCTGAATATCGAATTTTTCCAGCTATTACTTGAGAGCTTAGCCTCGCATATTGTACTTTTTGTTGCCAGCCATCAGGGAAAAACCGTCGCCTGCGCCTGGTGCTTTAAAAACACCGACCCGCAGAACTCCACACTCTATGGACGCTACTGGGGCTCGCTGGATGATTTCGACAACCTACACTTTGAAACTTGCTACTACCAGGGGCTAGAATACTGCATTAAACACCAGATCCAGCGCTTTGACCCGGGGGCTCAAGGAGAACATAAGATTCAGCGCGGCTTTGAACCTATTACAACTTATTCAAGCCACTATATTAAGCATCCACAGTTTAGTGAGGCTATCGAGGATTTTCTGATGCGTGAGACAAAAGCCATGCAAGGCTATAAAGCGCAGCTGACTGAGTTACTGCCATTTAAAAAGGCGACGCAGTAATCAGCTGGAAGTTGGAAGTTGGAAGTTGGAAGTTGGAAGTTGGAAGTTGGAAGTTGGAAGTTGGAAGTTGGAAGTTGGAAGTAATATGTTGACGGTTACTGACGACTTATAACTTACTACTTCCGACTTGTTTTTAATTAATACTGACCGCTTCGATGATTTGCACCGGATTAGCCCTGGGGCGACTGTTGTTCACTTGCTGACCATCCGCGAATTCAAACTCTTGGCGCTCGCCACTTCTGTCTATGCTTAAGTTCTCAAAATCAAACAGCGTCCTGTCGGCCAGCTGGCTGGCTGAGACATTTTGCATTGCACCAAAAATACTCTCAGTACGACCCGGAGCCTCTTCTTCCCACTGCGCCAACATCGCTTTTATATTCTGCCGCTGTAGATTCTCCTGCGAGCCACACAAATTACAGGGAATAATCGGAAAATCTTTATAGCCGGCAAACTCGATAATATCTTTTTCCCGCGCGTAAGCCAGCGGTCTGATTACGATGTTTCGACCGTCGTCTGATAACAATTTTGGCGGCATCCCTGCCAGCCGGGCACCGTTGAACATATTCAAAAACAACGTTTCAATAATGTCGTCTTTGTGGTGTCCCAGGGCGATCTTATTGGCATTAATCTCCTCGGCAAAAGCGTACAATGTGCCGCGACGTAAGCGCGAGCATAAACCGCAGGTCTTTTTCCCCTCGGGAATCTTACTGCGTACTACTGAGTATGTATCACGCTCAACGATATAGTACTCAATGTCCAGCTTTTCCAAATAATCCGGCAGAATATGCTCGGGAAACCCCGGTTGCTTTTGATCCAGATTAACCGCAATCAACTCAAAATTGATCGGCGCGTTGCGCTGTAAACTTGTCAACAAATCCAGCATCGCGTAGGAATCTTTCCCACCGGAGAGACAGACCATAATACGATCCCCCTCTTCGATCATCTTATAATCCATCACCGCACGCCCCACTTCGCGGCGCAATTTTCGGTGAACTTTATTTAACAGCGGGTTAGATTTCTTTTTCGCGGTCGCAGCTACTGCGGCATCCGCGACTTTACTTAGATTATCTTGGTTCATGTTGCTCTACTATATTCAATGTTAGATCCGCATTGGCGCCATATGGTCGCTACTGCGCATCCTCGGTCAGGACAGGAACACCACTGTGAAAGCGGAACTCAGTGTCATCACTTAAAATTAACTCTTTCTCCAGTTTTCGAAACTCTTCGATACGCTCGTCTATAGGCCCTTCGGCATAGTCTTCTGCCAACTGCAGGTAATCTTGATAATGCCGACCTTCAGATTTTAACAGCGAGCGGTAAAAGCGCTCTAGCTCAGGGTCTAAAAAAGGTGCTATTTTGGCAAAGCGCTCACAGGAGCGCGCTTCGACAAAAGCGCCAATAATCAAAATATCGACCAGCCTCTGCGGCTCGTAAGTCTTAACAATTGTACGTAATCCGGACACATAGCGCGCGGCAGTCAGGTGCCCATATTCAATGCCGCGATCTTCCATCAGCGCCAGCACTTGCTCAAAATGGATTAATTCTTCGCGGGCCAGGCGTGACATTTTTTTTAACAAATCGGGGCGATCAACATAGCGAAACATCAGCGTCATGGCCGTAGATGCGGCCTTTTTTTCACAGTGCGCATGATCTATTAACATTAATGGCTGTTGCTTGAGCGCTACATCTATCCAGGCTTGGGGAGTTTCACAAGGCAAGAATTGCTTTATTTCTTCAAGTGCTGTCATGGTCTGTCCTAAATAAGAAGGCCGCCATTATACGCAGCAGCCACAGCACTGTCCAAGGATGAATTCCCCCAGCAAAACAGTGAAAATCTCATCACTTCCTACTTCCTACTTCCAACTTCCAACTTCCAACTTCCAACTTTCTACTTTCTACTTTCTATCCCTAACTGCCACCGGCAACATCTATTCTATCTCCAGTGGTAAAAGAGGAGCTGTCAGATAACAGCCAGTAGATCGCCTGTGCGACTTCTTCAGGCTGTCCACCTCGCCCCAATGGCAACAACTCTTTGACTCTATCCACTCTTCCTGGCTCTCCGCCATCGGTATGCATATCTGTGTAGATTAAACCTGGACGCACTCCGTTAACTCTCACGCCCTCGCGACTCATTTCTCTGGCCAAGCCTCGAGTCAAAGTATCTATAGCACCTTTACTGGCGGCATAATCCATATATTCATGGGGAGACCCTGTGCGGGCCGCCAGCGACGAGACATTGACGATAGCACCGCCTTTACCGCCGTGCTTAAAGGCCATACGTAGCACAGCTTCACGGGCACACAAAAAATAACTGCTGATGTTAGTACAGAACATCTGCTGCAAACGCTGCTGCGTCACTTGCTCGATACTTATTTGCGGCAACATTAGCGCGGCGTTATTAACCAGCGCGTCCAGCCGGTGGAACCTGGCATCCACGCTATTAAACAGTGCTACCACCTGCTCCTCGTCAGAGACATCGCCCTGAAACAACAGACAACTCGCCCCCAGCGCCTGCACTTCGCTTTTAACAGATTGCGCGGCGGCGCTATTAGATAAAAAGTTTATACATAAGTCATAACCATTGGCCGCCAGTAACAGCGCTGTAGCCCTGCCTATCCCCCTGCTACCCCCTGTGACTACTGCTACTTTTCTAATGTTACCGGTTGACGGCTGGGACATAACTACCTCGCTTTAAGGGTGATTGCTAAACAACAAATTATTGAGAAATGCTCATGCAGCTCTTGATAGCGGCAAAACAATTGAAAAGAGAATGAAGCAGTCTAGCGCAGAGCTAGCAGACAAACAGTGACAGTATCTTAGAGTTTCCACCCAGAACTGCAGCTTTAGCGCTATTTTTTACAGCTAGCCAGCCCGAGCGGGCAGGCTAACTGCGTGGCTATTGCTACTTATCTTGCTCTGCCTCCAGTTGATAAGGCGTCATCTGATACACGTAGTAATTTAGCCAGTTGCCAAACAGTAAATTGGCATGTGAGCGCCAGCTACTGTAGGGCTTGCTGTTGGTATCATCACCGGGAAAATAATCGCAGGGAATTACCGTGTTCGGATCCTGCTCCATATCCCGCCAGTACTCTTGGGCCAAAGTTTCAGCGTCATATTCTGGGTGCCCAGTAACAAACACACGCTTGCGATCACTGCTGGCCATCAGGTAAACCCCTGCCTCTTCAGAGCTCGCCAAAATATGCAAATCGGTGTGATTTTTTATTACTCCGACTGAATAGTCAGCATAGCGAGAGTGCGGCGCTTTGAAGTAATCATCAAAGCCCCTGGTTAAGGTTTCGTGCCGATGTTTAGTACGATGCGAAAATACACCGGATAATTTCTGTTCACGTAGCTTTTTAGGCAAGTCGTAAAAGATATTCAGCGCCGCCTCTACCGCCCAGCACAAAAACATCGTTGAAGTCACATGCTGCTGCGACCATTCGATAATCTCCGCCACTTCGTCTTTGTAGCGCACTTCCTCCCAGGGAACCCGACCCAGCGGGGCACCTGTTACAATCAGGCCGTCATACTGATTATTTTTTATATCTTTGAAATCCCGATAGAAACTATTTAAATGCGCAGTCGGAGTATTTTTACTCTCAGTGTGATCGATGCGCAGTAACTGGAAATCTATCTGCAGCGGGCTGTTTGACAACATGCGTATCAACTGATTTTCGGTTTCTATCTTCTTGGGCATCAAGTTAAGCAGCAACACTTTTAGCGGCCGAACATCTTGATGCATGGCCCGTGTTTCTGTCATCACGAAGATATTTTCACTGCTCAACAAATCAACTGCAGGCAGCAAATCAGGAATTTTAATTGGCATAACGACCTCTGTATTTTCTTTTACTACAACTCTCTAAAACCCAGCAGGCACAACTTATCAATAACGGCCGATGGGGATGACTTACTACTATTGCCCGGCTTCAACTAACGGCGGCATTCGTGGCTGATCTTCCATCTCCAGGTGCAGCGTACTGGTGGGAAAAGCTACCTGGGCATTATGCTGCTCTATTATCTTCGCCACTTTAAACAACACATCTTCTTTAACTTTGTGAAAATGCTCCCAATTGGTCGTTTTGGTGAAGGTATAGACAAAAAAATCTAACGAGGATTCAGCCATTTTATTAAAATTAACCATTAAGGTTTGCCGGGTATCTATTTCCGGATGCTGCTTTAACATCGCCCGAACATCCACCAAGATGGCACTTAATGTATCTATATCGCAATACCTGACACCCACTGTTTCATAGATCCGACGATTACTCATGCGGGAGGGATTCTCCACAGAAATATTCGCAAAAGTCGCGTTTGGGACATACAGCGGTCGCTTATCGAAAGTGCGAATACGGGTCAGGCGCCAGCCAATATCTTCAACCACACCTTCAATATTTTTGTCCGGAGATCGAATCCAATCACCCACTTTAAAGGGACGATCCATGTATATCATCAGTCCGCCAAAGAAGTTAGCCAGTAAATCTTTCGCGGCAAAACCTACCGCTATTCCGCCAATACCACCAAAGGCTAACACCCCGGAAATGCTATAACCAAGGCTCTGCAATACCACTAATGACACAGTGATAATAATAGATAAACGCAGCAACTTGGCAAAAGCACTGACCGTTGTGTGATCCATAGAAGTACTAATACCTGTAGGATCTATTAACTTAACTTCGGACAGTCGGATAAAACGGATAAAAAACCAGGCAATCAGCAGTATTACACCTACTTTTCTGACCGGCTGCGCCAAGGCTAATAGAGCATTACTCGAGGCGCTGCCAGCATCGCCAACCACAAAGTTACCCGCGTAAACGGCTATCGATCCTCCAAGAAGCCAAATCATAAAGATAATTGGCCGGCGGATCGCCGCCAGTAATATATCATCCCATTGATTGGTGGTTTTTTGTAACTGCACGGCTAATCGATTAAAAAACAGCTTGGCGAACAGCGCACAGACTAACGTCAGAAAAATAATAGAGAACACAGTCAGCAACCAGCCCCCTTCTGCCCCAATCGAAAAATACTGCTCCAGCCACTGTTGTACTGCCGCTATGTCTTGCAAAACCTATTCCCTTTTCGTTTAGATTATTTTATCGATAATATAGAGTACATACACAGGCAAACTACATTAACTGCGCGGCGATTTCGCTGGCGCGAACAAAACGATCGCTGTCTAAATCGACACAAGTTCTGCGCATCCGACTCAGCCTGTGAGACTTCTGTAGCCCAGCACTGTCAAGATACTCCAGCACTTGCTGCGCACCCTCAGGGTTATTACACAGCAGTACAGTATCACATCCCGCTGCCAGTGCCGCAGCAGCCCTGTCGGCGTAATTTTCCGCCTCCCCTGTCTTTGCCAGACTGGCTCCGAGCATATTCAAGTCGTCACTAAATATTACACCGTCAAACTTTAACTCATCTCGCAGTACTTGCTGCAGCCAGTAACTGGAAAAACCAGCGGGGTTGGGATCAATTTTCGGATAGATAACATGCGCGGGCATTACCGCATCCAGCCCCGCGCTGATAAGCGCGGCAAACGGCTTTAAATCCGCTGCTTTTATTTGCTGCAAACTGCGCTCGTCTCTGGCAATTTGCAGATGTGAGTCGGCACTTACCCAACCATGGCCCGGGAAATGCTTGCCTGTCGAGCGCATCCCCGCCTGACTCATACCCTTAATAAAATTTTGCGTCAGCGCAATGACTTGTTCAGCGTCGGCACCAAACGATCGTGTGCCGATAATTTCACTGTGTGCCCAATGTAAATCCAAAACCGGGGCAAAACTAATATCTATATCGAGTCCGGTAATTTCAGAGGCCATCAACCAACCCAGTTCGGTTGCCTGACTCAGCGCAAGCTGCGGATCTCGCAGGTAGCTAAAGTGCAACGCCTGCATTGGTGGCAGTGCCACAAACTCTTCACGAAAGCGCTGCACTCGCCCACCCTCCTGATCTACGGCAATCACAATAGAATCGTTCTGTTGGCGGATATCAGCGATTAAATCTGATAACTGTGCCCTGCACTGATAGTTGCGGGCAAACAAGATAAGCCCTCCAACGTGCGGGTGCTGTAAGATATCCCGCTCTTGTGCTGTTAATGCCAAAGCAGCCACATCTAACATTAATCGACCGTAATGCATGGATTTTCCTTAATAGTGAAGAGACTGAACGAGGGAGTCAGATGCAGCTGCCGGTGAATTCCCGGCAACTTGTAAAGAATTGTCAGATGCGACTAAAATAAATTTTATCGCCACGCGCCTGCATACCAGCACTTAACACCGGAACCATACGGTGCAAGATCCGCTCAACCTCCGGGTCTGATTTAAATCTACTTTTCTCTATCGCAGCCAGAATTGTATAGTTAGAGAGTGTAAAAATGACCGAACCCATGACAAAATGAAGCCGCCAAAAGAACTCATCATCCTCCATCATCGCCGATTGAGTTCTGATCAAATCAATGTAGGGCGATAATTTGGAGCCGTATCGGCCAATAATAAACTGACGCAACTCCTCCTGGGATTTCATATAAGCCAGTTCAAGTAAGCGCGTAAACATCAGTAATGCGTGAGTATTTTCTTGGTCAACCCGCAACAGAGCCCGCATTAAAAGCTCAAGCAACTCCTCCATTGACATTGAACTATCCATGTCCAATGCACTGCGCTCCAACATAGCCTGATCGATGTATTCAGAAAACGGCCGCAAAAACTGCTCGGCGACAGACTGTATTAGTCCTTGCTTTGATCCAAAGTGGTAATTGATCGCCGCCAGATTGACGTTGGCTTCTTTTGTTATCTGCCGCATAGTAGTTTCAACAAAACCTTGCTCGGCAAACAAGGCCTCTGCAGCGTTCAATATTTGTTTTGCTGTTTTCGACTGAGCCATTCAATTCTCATTATATTTATTAAACGAAATAAAACTGCCTGTTTAAAACAATCAAGATACTACAACCTAATTAATATTAATATGTTAGCGTATAAAATTAGTTGAACTAGTCATTTTTTCTACAATGTTTGAGACTACTTTACCACTGGTTTTTACTGTCATATCACTGAGGCGCTCACCGAATGATTTTTTAATTTCATAGCGTACCTGATAGACGTCGGCTGACTGGCAAATTTGCATCAAAAAGTCATCCGATGTATTTAACTCATCTACTAAATTCTGCTCAAGAGCACGTCGACCAAACCAAACTTCACCGGTTGCTACTTGGTCAATATCAATATTCGGGCGAGCCTGAGCGACAAACTCTTTAAACAACAGATGGGTGTCCTGAATTTCTTCAATAAATTTCTCTTTGCCCTTTTCGGTGTTTTCACCAAACATAGTCACTGTGCGCTTATACTCACCAGCTGTGAATGTTTCATAGTCTACGCCGTGCTTTTTTAGCACCCGGTGAAAATTCGGCAACTGCGCAACAACGCCGATTGATCCTAAAATAGAGAATGGCGCGGCAATTAATTTATCCGCCAGACACGCCATCATGTAACCACCCGAGGCTGCAACTTCATCGACACAAATAGTCAACTTTATCTTGGCAGCTTTGATGCGCTCTAACTGTGAAGCTGCCAACCCATAACTATGCACCATGCCTCCGGCGCTATCTAAACGCAGCACAACTTCATCTTTGGTATTGGCAAATGCCAGTACTGCAGAAATTTCCTCTCGCAACAAATCCACTTCTGAAGCTCTGATATCACCATTAAAATCCAATACAAAGACCCGCTTGCGTTCTTCATGCTCATCAGATGGCTGATCGCTAACTTGCTGCCCTGTGGACTCAGAAGGTGCGTCGCCACTTTCAGTGTTGGCATGTTTATCTTCTGTCGCTGGCTGTTCAGTTGTAACGCCTTCGTCTGCGCCATGTTTCTCTGCCTGTTTAAGCGCCTGTTTAGCTAGCTTAGCATCAGCCTTGGCCTGCTTCTTTTTCTCTTTGGCCTCTTTCTTTTCTTTTTTATGTAACGCTTTAATTTGCTGTTTGTACACTTCTGGGTCGATAACCACGGACTCGATGGCATCTTTCATTTCTTCAAAGCCGTCGTTGATCGAGGTCAAGGTAATTTCACCATGGGCATGATCTTTTCTGCCTCTGCCACCTATCGCCAACAAGCCGACTAATATCAGTAATATTGTGACTATCACTGTTACAGCTTTGGCTAAAAACATGCCGTATTCGTACAAAAAATCAACCAATGTAAATCTCCAAAAATTCGTTACTCGCGCGGGGCATTAATGTACCATAAAAGCCCAAGCAAGCCATTTTTTCTAAAGCATTTTTACGAGTAAAAGAGTATGTCAGAGAGTTTTCCAGCTAAAGTTTCCACTGAACAGATCATCGCCAAACTACCCTCACGCTTTCAAAGCCAAAATGCAGAAAACATGACTGCGGTTTTTCAATTCCGACTCACCGACAAATTTTCATTTTATATCAGTATCGCCGATGCTAAATGCACTGTTGAAATGCAGGAGCACGACGACCCCAATATTATCTTGAGCATGAGTGAGCAAACTTTTTACGCTCTGATGATGGGCGAAATCGATGGCATGTCGGCATTTCTCAAAGGCGACTTAACTGCCCATGGAAATGTAATTTTGGCCACCTCCTTAGGGAAACTGTTTAAAAAGAAAGCCGGTGATGAGAAAAAAATCAATTCTTAATGATTATTTCCACTAAGCCCTTGCTATTAAAAATGATAATTTCATCTATGGACTTAATTTACTGCGCTAATACCTCTATAATGGCTGAAATTTAGCACCTACTGTCTCTGCTATTTTTGCTCCGCGAAATGATTAGAAGGTTTTCTTTTAGTAGCCGCTGCCTGTTATTTTTACGATATCGGTATTTCCAGAGTGATAAGGACCTAAACAGCCCCGGAGATACTGGCGCAACAGCAATTGAACAACTATGCTTAGCTGTGAGTAGATTGTTGATACTAAAGCTTAAGTTTGCTGCGCAAGTACTGAAAGCAGAATTGTGGTAGCAGCAAAGCTGCTGCCGATTTTGATTAACGCCGTGAAAGCTATACCGATAACAAAAATTTTACTTACTTTTTAAGGACATATTTTATATGACCACAACGATAACGCAGGCTCTGTTTAAGAATTTTTTAGGCAACTCTCCTGTTTGGTACAAACAAACGATAATCGCCTTTTTGGTTATCAACCCCATTTTACTTTTTGCCACCAACCCTGTTGTCGCCGGGTGGGTGCTGATCTTTGAGTTTATCTTCACTCTGGCAATGGCACTAAAATGCTACCCGCTACAACCTGGCGGTTTACTGGCAATACAAGCTATAGCCATTGGGCTCGCTGGCCCTGAAACTGTCTACAATGAGATTAATAACAATTTAGAAGTCATCCTACTGTTGATGTTTATGGTTGCAGGTATCTACTTCATGCAGAGCATGTTGTTATTTATCTTCACCAAATTATTACTAAACGTTAAATCTAAATTGCTGTTGTCCCTACTGTTTTCTATTGTGGCGGCATTTTTGTCGGCGTTTTTAGATGCATTAACCGTCACTGCGGTATTGATCAGTGTCGGTGTTGGCTTTTATTCTGTCTACCACAAGGTCGCCTCGGGAAAACATTACGATACGGCTCACGACCACACCGACGATGAAGAAGTGGACAATCACCGCAAAGAAGATTTATTACAATTCAGGTCTTTCCTGCGCAGCTTATTGATGCACGGCGCAGTAGGCACCGCACTTGGCGGCGTTTGTACTGTTGTAGGTGAGCCACAGAACCTGCTTATCGCCAATAAGGCGGGCTGGAATTTTATTGAGTTTTTTATGGTGATGGCACCTGTTTCCATGCCGGTTTTAGCAGCGGGACTGCTAACTTGTGTGTTTGTAGAGAAATTCAAGATTCTTGACTATGGCACATTGTTACCGGATTCAGTTCGCGAAATTTTGACCTCATTTGATCAGGAACAGGAGGCCAAACGCACCCAGCGCGACAAGGCAACTATGTACGTGCAAATTGCTGTCGCTATCTTCCTGATCTTAGGACTGGCCTTCCATTTAGCCGCTGTAGGCCTAATTGGACTGACTGTTATCGTATTACTGACTGCCTTTAATGGCATAGTAGAAGAACATCAAATAGGCAAAGCATTTGAAGAGGCACTGCCTTTCACCGCCTTGCTTGTAGTATTCTTTGCCATAGTAGGAGTAATACACGAACAGCACTTATTTACCCCTATTATTCAGGCAGTACTGGATATGCCAAGAGATGTACAACCAGGCATGTTCTTCATTGCCAACGGGGTGTTATCAGCAATCAGTGATAACGTGTTTGTCGCCACTGTTTATATCAATGAAGTCTATGCAGCATTGCAAAGTGGTAGAATTGATCGCGAGCAGTTTGACTTGTTGGCGGTAGCCATCAATACCGGTACTAACCTACCCAGTGTAGCCACACCAAACGGCCAGGCGGCGTTTCTGTTCTTACTGACCTCTGCACTGGCGCCGCTGATCAGACTGTCTTACGGCAAGATGGTTCTGATGGCACTGCCTTACACTATCGTACTGAGTTTAGTCGGTTACTACGCAGTCTCTAACTTTTTATAAGCAGTCATTGAGTTAAAAAAGGGCTACGGCCCTTTTTTTATGCCTGGATTCTATGTGTATCTTTCTTAAAGCATAATCGCAAGCAATGCGTCATTTAGCCTTAATGGGCACTGCGGGGAGATTGAAGATGGCTAGAGGCCCTTAGATTTTAGCTGATAATAACTGCTATTGACTATACCCAGATAGCTCTGGAGTTGTAGCGGATAATCCATAGAGCCCAGGCTCCTTTGATCATGACTCTATAATAGATTCAGTAACTGACTTTAAACTGAGCTGTAAAAAACACAAATCGATTGCCTACCATAGATATCGACACATAAACTCGCACTTTGTAGTGGACTTTGTAGAATCAAAAACATAAATGTGTGAACTTCACATAAATGGATTAGAAAACATTGCAGATTTTCTTATAAGTCCTTCACTAATGAATGATATTTTCATCCTAATCCCCTAATTTTAAAAATGATATTGAAAAAAATAATTTTTATACTGGCTGTTTTCTCCAACAGTTTTGAGCGCTAATATACCGCTAAATCTCTCTGATAAAGACCTTAAATCTTATGCAACCCGCTCCGTAGTTGGGCTAGGTAAATGTGCCCACATCTACTGTGGATAACTCTGTTAATAGTGTTACTTGATTGTCTTCTAAGCCCACAATTACAGCGCTCGGAACAAATTGGTTATTTTTTAACCAGATAATTCACCCCTTATAAAACAACCAGTTATAACAGTTTTTAAGCGTTTTCAGTGAACAAGCTGGAATCACGCGTATTTTCAGGGCTGCGGGATGTCAATAGCTTTTTAATAAAAAGTAAGACTTTTTTCTATAATTTTCATAAACTAAAAACAAAAAATACTTCTTGATTTAATTTTCTTTTTGATTGTATTTTTCCCTGTGGTCAATACTGCTGAAACCCGTTGGATCACTTACTCATTTTTGCGCTGATATTATGCAACATAGCTTGAATTCAACGGTTAAGGTTTCAGAGGATATCCTATAAAATAGTATAATGAGTTGCCAGGAGAGACATTGCAGATGAATCCCCAGCTACATTTCAATACTCAGAGGATATCCTATAAAATAGCAAAATGAGTTGCCAGGAGAGTCATTGCTGATGAATCCCCAGCTACATTTCAATACAAAGGGGGGATCTGTCGATCTCATGAGTTACTACCGACCTACTAAAGCAGTTGAAGTCACACAATCGATTAAAAAAAGCCAGTTCATTGGTAATAGCGCCATAGTGAATCACTCAGCGCAGGCAATAGAGTTCGTACAACAGATCAAAAGGACACACAGCGGCGCGAACCACAGCTGCCACTGCTTTGTCGCAGCTCTACCAGAACAATCCTCCCATTGGGGTTACAGCGACGACGGTGAACCTAAAGGTACAGCCGGTCTGCCTATGTTCCAAGTATTGAAACACAGCGGACTTGGAAACATATGTGTTGTAGTGACACGCTATTTTGGAGGTATAAAACTGGGCACCGGAGGAATAGCCCGTGCCTATAGCTCCACTGTTAGTTTAACACTTGAGCAAAGCAGCACAGAATTAGTACAATTGCGAAAAGAAATCTGCCTGTCAGTGCCTTTTAATCTCACGGGTGTCATAGAGCATATTATTCGACAATCCACAGGTACACAGATACTCGAGCGCATTTGGTTAGACAACGGCCAACAATTACAGCTATCAATCGAGGAGCCGTCACTCAATCAATTTCATTTGGCTATCTCACCTTACCATAGAGAGCTAACCCTGCTCGATAGTGACAAGGCAACATAATAAGCAGCATAAACATAACGCCAATTAAACAGGGTGTCGCCAATCAATCATTTTCATAACGCTCCTACAAAACTCCTCCTATTAAATAGCGACTAAAGGCATCATCGCCACAACTTACAGCTAAAGTTTGTTACAACAAGCTTCAGCTACTGTTTGTTTTACTCTGCTAACAGAAGCCAGATATCGGATGCTTTCCTATCTTAGTGCAAACTAAAGCGTTACTTTTAGCCAACAATCGTCTGTTTTTTGTGCTAACACAGCAGCAAAGGCAAAAAAAAGTCAGGTTTTTGCATTTTTTGTAAAATAACTAAGACTTTTTCTTAACTTTCCTGCTTTAATGTCATTAAGTGCAATTATGTGATGCTGATAACATTCTGATCTAATGGTTTGGTCGCTAACAATACACATCTAATAGCACTGTATAATTGGCCTATAGACTATTTAAGATAAGTAGGCTGCATACAAGTTTAGCCAGAATAAGCACTAAAAATAAAAAAGGGTCCCAATGAAATTTGCGGAGAAACCGACACAATCTGCCGAATATTTGCGCCAGGCAATTCCGTTGATGGTCAAATATAAGATCCCGCCAAATCCATTAAACTATGCGTTGTGGTACACCTATGTATCTAAGCGCGCACCTAAACTAAACCTTGAGCTTGAAAAAGCCCTCGATGTTTACGGTACTTGCCCGACCCTGCTGTCCGAGGAAATGTTTCGCGAACATCTCATCAAAGACGAAATTAATGATGCCGACGGTTTTCAAAATAAAGCCATAGGCCTGGTCAACGATTTACATAAAAAAGCGGGCATCGCCAGTCAGTGTGCTGCAGAATTTCAAGATGTACTCACCAGCAGCCTGACTGAGTTGCGCAATGAACACAGTAAAGTATCTCGCGAGAAAATAATTAAAAGCCTCTCGGAAAACACCGACAGCATCAGTAAATCTAACTTAGCCTTTCAAGAGCAAATAAGCGCTGCGCAAAAAGAAATTAACACTCTCAAGGACGAGCTTAAAAACTCGCGCAAAGATCCTAGAGTAGATCCTGTCACTAAACTGTTTAACCGTGACGTTTTTGATCGAGAAGTAGACCAGTTAGTACAGCTTTCGGCGGGTACTGTGGCAAGTATTGCAATCTTCGAGCTCGACAACTTCCAAGATTTTAACGAAGAATATGGCCAGCAAATGGGCGATAAAATTATATTATTTGTAGCCAACCTGTTATCCAATCAATGCAAGGCCCCCTCTCTGGCCATCCGCTTCGCGGGCACGCGCTTCGCCATGATTTTATTGGGATCAGATATAATTCAGGCGACGGAGATATCCGAGTCGCTGCGCAAAAAGATTGAATCTATCCGCTTGCGACAAAAAAACTCCAGTTCGATCAATAATGTTTTATCCGTATCCTTTGGGCTCAGCCAAATGCTTGATGAGGATAGCAGTGATCAACTCACCAGCCGCACCTTGAAAGCTTTAAAAAATGCCAAGGCGACTGGAAAAAACAAAATTGTAATCGCTTAAGTATTGAGTACTTAGATATTTTGTCTTGAGTAGACAATAAAAAAGGGCTGATAATTCAGCCCTTTTTTTATACATCAATCTTTAATACATCAACTGTAATACAATAATATCTACAGCGAGATCCGTTTTAAGATCTGGTCGCGGACCTCATAGTTACAAACTCTTCAGCGGCGGTTGGATGAATACCAATAGTGGAATCAAACACTGCCTTAGTAGCCCCGGCTTTTAGCGCGATGGCGATACCCTGAATAATTTCACCTGAATCGGGCCCTACCATATGCACTCCCAATACCTTATCTGTCGCTTTGTCGACGATCATCTTCATCAATGTGCGCTCATCACTACCCGATAAGGTATGCTTCATGGCTCTGAAGTCGCTGACATAGACATCGATACCGCTGTATTGCTCACGAGCCTGCTCTTCAGATAAACCCACTGTGCCTATGTTAGGCTGGCAAAAAACCGCGGTGGCAATCAAATCGTAATCAACATCGGCACTGCCTTCGCTGTATAAGTGATTAACCAATGCCATCCCCTCGGCCAGCGCAACAGGTGTCAACTGCACCCTGTCAATTACATCACCTAACGCGTACACGGAAGGTACTGAAGTCTGAAAATTGTTATTGACGACTATAGCGCCATTTTTTGCCTGCTCTACCCCAAGCTGCTCTAAGCCAATCCCCTCGACTTTAGGCACTCGGCCAGTAGCGTACATAACAAGGTCAGTTTCGATGGTTTTGCCATCTTTTGTGGTTACCAATAAAGAGCCATCAGCTTGCTTCTCGATGGATTCGATATCTGTATTGAAGTTTAAGTTAACCTCTTTTTTAGCCACTTCCTGGGCTACAAATTCGCGTACTTCTTTATCAAAGCCACGTAAAAATAACTCACCGCGATACAGTAAGTCTGTTTTCGCACCAAGTCCGGCAAATATACCGGCGAATTCCACTGCAATATAACCGCCACCGACTACGATTGCCCGCTTGGGAAAAGTTTCCAGAAAAAAGACTTCGTTAGAGCTGATAACATGCTCACTACCTGGAAATTCAGGCACGAAAGGCCAGCCGCCTGTTGCCACCAAAATACGCTCGGCACTGTATTGTACACCCGCCACCTCGACAGTATGCGCATCTATCATCACCCCGCGCCCCTCAATCAAGGTACAGCCAGAGTTGACCAGCATATTATGGTAAATACCGTTAAGGCGTTCGATCTCTTTGGTTTTATTGTCTCTTAAAGTAGGCCAGTCAAACTGACTCTCACCGACATTCCAGCCGAAACCTTTGGCTTCTTTAAAATCATCTGCGTAGTGAGATGAATAGACAAACAGCTTTTTAGGTACACAACCCACATTGACACAAGTTCCACCTAAGTACAGGTCTTCAGTGATGGCAACTTTCACCCCTTTAGCAGCGGCCATACGCGCGGTGCGCACTCCACCAGAACCTGCGCCAATTACAAATAAATCAAAATCAAATTCTGCCACAACTAATCTCCGGGACAACTACAAAAACTATTAAAAAATGAGCGCCAATAGACAAAAATAATGTCATTGACGATTTATGGTTCTGATACAGATCACACTAAGGCTGAATAAGTTCCCCACCCAGTACCTGAATATTCTTACGCCGCTGTCACCTTAAGTTTAAAAATCTGACAATGGTGCAGAGCAAGCGAGCTGTTTAAAGACTGCTAGGATACCTGAAAAACAGCGCCGACTGGTAGTTATAGCCCATAAATTATTGTATTTTTCATCCGCTAAACAATCCGCTGCAACCGGGTTTAGCCCGTCTATTTTTAGCGCTATCAACGCTACTAATTTTTGCCTAAGTAACTACACAATCAAGGCTAAATTGCTGCTAGAATAGCCGCAAACTTCAATCGACTGGTAGATACCTTTATGAAAATAGTCTCTTTTAATGTGAATGGGTTACGTGCCCGCCCCCATCAAATCGCCGAGCTAATCAGAACCCACAGCCCCGACGTCATAGGTATCCAGGAGATAAAAGTCCACGACGATGAGTTCCCGGTAGAAATGATTACCGATCTGGGCTATCACGTCGACTATCACGGCCAAAAAGGTCACTACGGTGTCTGCATGATCTCCAAGAAACCGGCTTTGAATATTCAAAAAGGATTTAAAACAGATGCCGAAGACGCTCAGCGCCGGATGATAATCGGCCAGTACCAAAGTGATAAAGGCAACACCGTCACTGTCTTAAACGGCTATTTCCCGCAGGGAGAAAACATTGCCCACGAGACAAAATTCCCCGCTAAAGAGAAGTTTTATCAGGACTTACAAATACACTTAACGCAGCACTGCGACCCTAAGGATCACGTCATTGTATTAGGTGACTTAAACATCTCGGCACAAGACATGGATATTGGAATCGGCGAGCCCAACCGAAAGCGCTGGTTAAAAACCGGTAAGGCCAGTTTTCAGCCCATTGAGCGCGAATGGCTGGCAACTTTAATGAGCTGGGGATTACAAGACACTTACCGCCTGCACCACCCCGAACGAGACAACAGATACAGCTGGTTTGACTATCGCAGTAAAGGTTTTGCCGATGAGCCAAAGCGGGGCTTGCGCATAGATGCGGTGCTGGCCACCCCCGGTCTGTATGCAACTTGTCACAGTGCCGAGATCGACTATGATATCCGGGCAATGGAAAAGCCTTCTGACCACGCACCTATTTGGGCCGAATTCGATATTTAAGATTTACCAGCAAACAAGCTTTTGATCCAAACTCAGTGGAGCTTGGGGCTTGCTAGCAACATAACTGCCCGGTTCAGGGCAGTTTATATCCGCTGTATACTAGCTAGCGGCACTGAGTAATTCATCCGCCTTGTCGGCAAAGCCACTGAGACCACCATTTTGATGTGCCCGCAGCAACGCACTGCCAACCACTGCCACATCTACCAGACCGGCAATGCCACTGACATCTGCGGCACTGGAAATACCAAAGCCCAACGCCAGGGGCACATTGGTATGCTGATTAATTTCGCCCAGATACTGCTGTAGTTGTTGATGAGCACTTTGACTGTCAGATCCCTGCCCGGTCACCCCTTTGCGACTGACGCAATAAAGTAATCCACGCGCGTTCTCGCAGACTAACTCAATACGCTCTTTGTTCATCCCCGGAATTATCAACCAGATAGGGTCGACTTTTGCCTGCAGTAACGGTTCGAGCATTTTATGGTGATCTATCGGCAAATCAGGAATAATAACCCCGCCGATATGTGGCGACATATCTTCGGCCAGTTGCTTAAAACCATACTGCAACAGCGGGTTTAAGTAACTCATCAACAGTACTTTGGAATTGGGGAAGGCCGCTGCTAGCGCACTGATGTCTTTCAAACACTGCTGCAATTTTGGCTGACTCTCCAATGCCTGATGACAGGCATTGGTAATCACCGGGCCATCGGCCACCGGATCGGAGAAGGGAAACTGCACTTCCAGAATTGATGCGCCTTTTTCCAGCAAGGTCTTCATCATCTGCAAGCTTTCATCAATACTGGGGTAGCCGTAAATCACATGAGTCATCAACAAAATCGGCTTAGTTTGACGTTGCTCTTTAATAAATTTAGCCAGAGTATTCATCTTAGTCTTGCCCCTCTAGATAGCTACGTAAAAAGTCCTTGAATGGCTCATCTTCTAACGCACTGGCAATAGTGAAAATGTCTTTATCACCGCGTCCAGAAACATTGATTACAATATTTTGTGACGGATCTAAGCTGGCTGCCTCGCGCAGACCACCGGCAATGGCATGAGATGATTCCATCGCTGCAATGATTCCCTCGGCCAACATCAATTGCTTAAAGGCCGCGACAACTTCAGTATCCAGAGCACTGCTCATGCGTACTAAACCACGATCAGATAGGTCCGCTAAAATAGGCGATACGCCCACATAATCTAGTCCTGCTGAAATGGAGTGAGTCGGAGCCAACTGGCCCTGCTCATCTTGCAGGAACATAGTGGCATAACCTTGAGAGATACCAAATTTAGCTTGATCAGTATTAAAGCGCTTGGCGTGTTCGCCTACGCCATCTCCACGACCACCCGCTTCTATTCCAATTAACTCAGTATCAGTACCGACAAAAGGTAAGAAAATACCGCAGGCATTACTACCGCCGCCGACACAGGCATAAATTTTGTCGGGCATAGCGCCTATCTGCGCCATCGCCTGCTCTTTGACCTCTTCGCCTATAACCGATTGAAAACCTGCTACCATTTCCGGGAAAGGCTCACAGCCACAGCTAGTGCCGATTAAATAGTGGGTGTCTTCAAAACTTGAAGTCCAATCGCGCAGCGCCTCATCCAACGCATCTTTTAAGGTTTGCGAGCCTGTCGTTACTGGTACTACCGTAGCGCCTAACTGCTTCATCCAAAAGACGTTTGGGTACTGCCGCGCAATATCATGAGCGCCCATGTAGATAGTACATTCAAGGCCAAGTCTGGCACTGATCAGGGCTGTCGCCACACCGTGCTGTCCGGCTCCGGTTTCAGCGATAACACGTTTTTTGCCCATGCGCTTGGTCAATAGCCCCTGACCAATCACATTGTTCATTTTGTGGGCGCCACTGTGATTAAGGTCTTCACGCTTTAAATAGATTTGCGCGCCGCCAATTTGTGCAGAGAGATTAGCACAGTGAGTAAGTGGAGTCGGCCTGCCAGAATACTGCTGCATCTCACGTTTGACATCGGCAATAAAGCTCGGGTCAGCCATAGCCTCCCGGTAGTGCTTCAACAACTGCTGCTGAGAAGAATAAAGAATTTCGGGAATAAAGCTCCCGCCGTATTGACCAAAATACCCATGATCACTCATGATAACCTCATACTATTAATTTATTAACTAAACGGTATAGTAAAGTTAATGCATTTTACTACTGCCGTCAAGGGGAAAAATATGGCCAGAGGCCGTCCATCCAAGAAACAACACATTATAGCAGTGGCAAGCCAGCTATTCGCTAAATATGGTTATCAGGGAACCTCTATCGATCTTGTAGTGCGCGAAGCTCAGGTTTCTAAACCCACTGTATACAATAATTTCCCCAGTAAACAAGCGCTGCTGCAAGAGTTAATATCTGAGCAAACAGTGTTAGCCCAAGCGCTCTACCAGCAGCTACTGACGACAGATACTCTGCACTTTAGCGAAAAAATACATCATTTATACCAACAACTGATCGACAACCCTGTGGCACTGGCCATTTACAAAATTCACTATGGCGAGTCGCACAAATTAGAAGAATCATCTGTGTTGTTGTGCCGCCAATTTGAGTTGCAATTGACACAGTGCTGCGAGCAAATTCTAATTGAGGCTAAGCACAATGCTGCTGAGCGACTGGCAATTATATCAATCTATAAAAATTGCCTGCTTAATTGCACTTTGTCTGCACAAATTCCCCCCTCTGCTGCAGAACTTAAACTGCATTTGCAGGTCTTAGGGCTCACAGTCGTCAATTAGGCATGAGCTAAGCAAAAATTCAGTTAAAATCAAACTGAAATTGGCTATTAGTTACAGGCAACAAATACCTTTGTTAAGGGGCGCTGTATTTATTTTTTGATGGCCATTAATTTCGCCATATTATTTTGCTGTATCTAGGAGCACTAGTGAAAAACTTTGTCTATTTAGTTGTTACATTATTTACCTTTCTTGCCACTAGTGTCAGCTCAGCCGATCGCTATGTTAGTGATCAACTCTTTACCTATCTGCACAAGGGACCCAGCTCTCAGTTTCGCATCATTGGCAGTCTGAATGCCGGTACCAAGATTAAATTACTACAGAGCGACAAAAAAACGGGTTACAGCAAAGTCAAGGACCCCCGCGGTCGCAGCGGCTGGATCAGCACTAAATTTGTCACCTCTCAAGAGCCGTCAATACTGCGCTTACCAAAAACTGTGAAAGCCCTGGACAGTGCCAACAAAAAATTAAATGGCATCGCCGACAGCAACAGAGCAGCACAGCAAAAACAACAGCAGAGCCTCAGTGAACAAATCGCCAGCAATCAGCAATTAGTCACACAGAGGCAGCAGCTGCTGGCCAAAATCCAGGCATTGGAACTGGATAATAGCAAGTTGCAAACCCGTATCGCCAATCAGAGTGAAGCAGTTGAAATGTATTGGTTTATGCGCGGTGCCGCCATCATTATCATGGGTATTTTCATCGGTTTAGTGCTGCCACTGATCCCGCGGCGCAAGAAGAAGAATGACGTTTGGGCTTAAGCTTACCAGAACAGATGTTTGCAAAACCTCTATAGAGCTCACCACCTCTCTGGGAAACGGCAAAACTTTCCACTGTTTCCCAGAGCACAGCCGCGTTAACTTTTGTTCAATAGCTTTTGCACTTGAGAATTAGCCTATGCAATTCTCTTCTAGCAGTAACCGTCTGGCATCCTCGGCAGTTTTTTATCCGCTTCCATTTGAGGGCTATACTGGATGCTACTGCGAAATGACCAATGTCCAATGTCCAATGTCCAATGTCCAGGATAAGTGTGTAAGCGATCATAAATTTGGGAATTTTCAGAGCATTCTTTTTCCTATTAAAAACCCCATTCAAACCCTAAGACTAATCTATCAGTATCATTAAATTGACCAAACAAACTTTGCTTATCTCCTTTAAACAAATCGGCTCCAACCCAAAGCTTGAGATTAGATTCAAGCATATGGCTGAATTCAACTTGTATTGAACTATCATTTTGATCAACGCCATACATTGCTAGTGCTTCTAATTTCCAGGTTTCGTTGGCAAAGTTCTGTTGGTATAAGACCGAATAGATGTGATTGTTTCTAGGTCGAATCATCGCGCTGCCTATATCATTATCAACATCCAACAAACGGCTTTGAAACCACTGAAAGCTGAGCATACCGTCCTCTAGTCCCTGCCAGTCTAATCCTATAACTGACGATAAGTCCTGGGCGTTACCAATACCTTCATAATCGATAAAGGCCTGGCTATCACTGTCCAATAAATGATAACTCTGAGTGCTATATCCAATTTCGCTACGAATTGTCCAGTTATCAAACGCTTTACTCGCGGTTAAACCTAACAAGTGGCTTCGTTTGTATTTTGCATCTATGGCAACTTTGTTATTACTTAATTGTTGATAATATACAGGGCTATCTAAATAGTGATAAAGGTAATTGAAGGTTAAATCCCATCCATTATAAAACTTGCTATAACGTAATCCTAAATCACTGTCTTTGAATATTTTGTTTGGTTTATCCAGTTTAAAGCTGGCTATATCAATCCCTGTGACTGGCTGAGGAACTAGCAATGGGCTGGTTACTTGATAGTCACTGCCGTTGTTGGCAAAGCGGTGATAACTTTGATCCGGTATCCATAACAATTGCAGGCTATCATCTTCACCAATGGGGATTTCAGCGTTCATCATCCAAAGTGGAATACGTGAATCATCAAAATCATCTAAGATAAATTCTCGGTAGTTTTGCGGATTGATTACATCGAGTATTTTAAGGCCATCAGCCTGCCCCCATACTACTTGTTGTTTACCTAATCGCCAGAAAACATCAGCCATTTGGGTATCGAAATATAACTCTCGAATCTCGAAATCTGTATTATTGGCTTCATAAACTGGACCATTGAGTGTTCCATATGCATCAAAACTATCCCCTTTATATCCTAAGTTTTTTTCAGTATCAAAGCGTAAGCGGCCAATCAAAGTCATATCTAATGAGTCGCTAATGGATAAATTCAATTCTGGCTGCCATACACTTTCGAACTTTTGCAATGTACTTTTATCTGTGATGCCGATCTCAGTTTTCAAAGTGGAACTGAATTCGACATTTGCAGTACTCGTTAAGCTAAAGAAGATACCTATCAACCCGCCGAGAAAAGTAAATGCGTGTATATTTTTCCTTTTCATTGTCGCTATCTACCTTGCTTTAAGGCGCGTTTAGTAAACAGGCTATCTTTGACTGTCGAGGTATAATCGACCTCGCTAAATTTAAATATAGTTTTGTGCCCGGTCTTGTGGTTATTAATAGTCAGTATATGACGGGTAATGATATCGTCCACGCTGCGGATATCAGTCATCTCTAGGCTTTTCAGGAACTTATTTTTCAAGTCCCAGTAATCAGCCCTAACCACTACCCAAGTAGCAGTATCGACCCAAATACGTGTGCGAACATAACCTAGGTCGTTGGCAATACTTGTATTTTTTGGCAGGCCCTGTAGTACAAAAGTGTCAAAGGATTCACCTGATTCAAATGTGATTTTTTCGTTGCGTAAGACACTAAAATCATAATCAGTTAATTCTAATTTTCCTTCTAACATGATGTCTTCATAGGTAAAGTCAGTCCCAAGGAAGTAGTCACCTCTATCTGATGCTGATATACGGCGGACTTTACGCATTGCTGGCAAATATAGCCATTGATCGTCGTCTTTGGCCGTGTCCTTATAATCAAAGGTTAGAAAAGCTGTGCCTTTGACGTTAGTCGGTTTTTTATAAAATAAAACGGTGCGTTTTTCTTGGTCGTAATATTTACGGTAGGCTTGAGTTTCACGTACTCTGGTTTTGCCTCGCTTATCAATCATGGTCATCGTTAATTTTCTAGTAACTTGTTGACCATCTTCAACGCTGTTAACTTTGTTGACGATTTCAATCCCTTCTTTTGAACTAGCCGCATGTACTTGTTGATTGAAAGCGAAATAACTGGCGCTGGCAACAAATAGAATTAGGACTAAAGAGCGTAGTGCTCGTGAGTAGTTTGCTTTTGGATCCGTTGCGATGTTTTGGCTGTTCATAATTGATTGCTCCGAAGGGGTATAGTGGTCACGGATGAATGCTGGCTTAGTTGCTTTTATCAACGCGGGTAATAAACTCATGCTTGCGAAAAAGCTGGTGCTTACTGATATAAAGACTATGGCGCCAAAGTTGGCCAATGGCACTACTTGACTCGATATGAGTACACCAAACCCCAATGCAATGGCGATATAATTGAAAAACAGTGTTCGGCCGGTTAAGGGATAAAGTTCAGCTAAAGCCTTATCCCAATCCCCTGCATTTAATTTGAATGTGACACGTAAACGATCAATGGTATGAATGGCAAAATCTACTCCTAAACCAATGGCTACTGACGCAAACATTGATGTACCAACACCTAGCTTTATGTTGAACAACACCATAGCTGCATACACCAGAAGAATAGAACTGATGACAGGGATTAGCGCAAAACTTGCCGCAGAAAAAGATCGAAATAACAAAGCTGATACAACCCAAACTAACATCAATGAAATAGCTAAGCCCACAAAGTGACTTTCTCCCAAATCTTTGATCCAATGATAGTTCACGTTAACTCTACCGCTTAGCGTAGCGTTACTATTAGAGTCGTTGAACTCTTCTTTGATATAGCGTTGCAGGCTCTGGATAGCAATTCTAGTATCTTGGTAGCTGCCTTTATTAAATTGAACTCTCATGTTGGTTACACGATAGTCATAATCAATAACGTTTTCAAAATCTGTGGGATCAGATGATGCAGAGTAGATTAAAAAATATTGGGCAATTAATGCTTTGTCGTCAGGTAATTGGTACTCGCTTTGATCGCCACCGTTAAGCGAACGATTCATCTGTTTTAAGTAATCAACAATTGAGGTGGCACCTTTTACATTAGGCAGCGCCAAAGTAAAGTTCTGCAAAGCCTGTATTTTTACTAATATACTTGGTTCAAATAGGCCTTCAGTTTCATCAGCTTCAATAACAATATCTAAATTATTGGTACCATCTAAATAGTTGTTGATTGTTTTATCAGCTTTATACAGAGCCTCTGAGTTGTGAAAAGTTTCTATTCTGTCTTCGTCGACCGTTAAGTTACTTGCAGCAAACAAGCCTGCCAGCATGATAATGCCAAAAAACGAAATAACCTTTTTATGATGTTTTAGTGAAATATGACCAAGCTTCACCATAACTGCGGCAAACTTATCATGTTTATGCTGTTTTGCCCGGCGCACCATAGATTTACTAGCACTAGGTTTTATAATTGCCATTGCTGCTGGTAGAAAGATGAGTGAATAGATCCATGCGATAGCCACTCCGAGCGCCGTGAATAAGCCAAAGTACTTAAACGGCGGCATGTATGCTGCTAAATATAAACCAATAAACCCTGCAACAGTCGTTAATGTGGTCAGCGTAATAGGACGCCACATTTCAAGGAGTGTTTCAACAATCAGTTGATTCTTATCATCAAGAGGGCGACGTGCTTGTAAATCAAAATAATGACTAAAAATATGCATGGAATCAGCGACTGAAATACCAATTAGTATGACAGGCAAAGCATTAGTAATAACGAAAAAAGGTACACCAACAAGTGCCATTACAGCGAGTGTAATTAGTACAGATGCTGCGATAATCACATTAGCCAATAATGCCGGACTAAAGCGACGAAACGCAAAAAGAATGATGAGAGTGATGACTAAACCAGCAATTGGATTTAGCTTTTGTGCATCAGCATCAATATAACTGCCTAAGTAGCCCGATACAGCTCCTTCTCCGGCAACATGTATTTCATCACCTGGTATTTTAGGCGCATCTGCTATCAGTTTAAGTACTTGTTGATAAGTGCTCTCTACTTCATTTTCATCTAATAACTCAGCAACAATTAATGTCGACTGTTTATTATCGGCGACAATACTGCCCATATATAATGGAAAGTCAGATACTTGTTGCCAAATAAGATCAGCACTTGCTTGTTTACTAGATAGCTCTTCAAAAAATGGGGTTACCTCCATACCTTCTTCAGAGCCACTAATATTATTCTCGGTTGCAAGACTAGTAATACGATCGCTATTTATATTATCTAAAGACCTTAGCTGTTCGCTGAGCCAGGCAACAAGTGCCAATGATTCAGGATTGAAAACACCATTTTCGCTTTTATTGACGATGGCGATAACAATAGGGTCACTTAAGCCAAATTGTGCTTTCACTTTATTCTTATAAATAAGCGCAGGGTTGTCGTTAGCTAAAAAAGCATCTGAACGAGTATCTTTATACAATGTAGGTAAAGCACTTAGTAATGCTCCCATTATCATAAGACTGAGAAGTACAATGGTTTTAGGGTAAGTCACTATCATCCGAGCAAGAGAGTTTGCTCGGGAAATGCTGTTTGAAGTTGGATTTGAGTTATTCATGAATATACTCTACATATAGGCAAGTGAGTGGATTAAGCTTCGCTCTGCAAAATGGCATTAACCACTTCCTCAGGTCTTTCTAACGAAGAAAAGTGTCCACAATTTTTAATCGTGACCACTATTGCGCCTTTTATGAGTTCTTTATTGTTGAGCCTCTCAGAGGTTGCTGACCAATCATGTTCTGAATAAACGAAGGTCACTGGGACTTTTATGTTTGAGTACTCTTTTTGCCCTTCAGGCCAGCTTTTCCAGTTCAGAAAAATAGAGCGGAAGGCTTTTGAGTAGCCTTTTCTATTACCTACTTGACTAAATTCATCAACCAAATTAGCGGGCAAGTTACTGTTATTTTCAAAGCCACCTTCCAGCACCTGCTGCAGCACATCACGTTTTTCTGCATTCGATATAATCCAACCCAAAAAAGGTATACGGATACCAGTAAATAAAATTTTTCCCAGCACCGAGCTTCTATCTAAGCCATTACTATTGACGTAATCAGCGGGATTTAATGCAATAACTCTTTTAATCGAAACCTTTGCTTGAGAAGCTATTCCGAGTGAAATTGACCCGCCAACAGATTCTCCACACAAGGTTACGTTGTTTAGGTTTAATGCCTTGATAAACTCGGTAACATGATGAACAAACAGAGGTTTATCATGTGCTTGATTGGTAATATCTGAATAGCCGTGACCAGGTAAGTCCAAAGCATAAACGCTATAGTGCTTAGCTAATTCAGGTATGATTTTACTGAAATAATCAAGTTGAGTACGTAAGGTATGGATAAGGATTAGAGGCTCTCCTCTTCCAATTTTAAGGTATCTCATTTTTAGCCCTGTCGAATCAACATAATTGATGCTGGCATTCTTTGCCCAAACGGGAGCTAGGCTCGATGATGAGTTTGCTAAATTAATTGTTGCGGTTGTCATAAGCTATCCTCATGTATATACATGTATTTCTGTATTAAAGTGTCTAAGTTAACGAACCACTGCTAATGAAATCATCGAGCTGCAGGGCGCTCTGCTGCCACCAATCACTCGCTTGTAATCCAGCGAGCCATTGCAGGATCGCCGGGTATTCTTGTAGTGGGATCTTTGCTTGTTGCCAGAACATCAAACTTGCCGCTAAAGAGAAATCACTGATATCTAACTGCTCACCGGTTAAATAGCGCTGTTGTTGTAAATGTGTATCTACAATTTTCGCTAACTTAGGCAGGCTGTCGGCATGCTCGGCAATAGCGCTCTCATTCGCTGGCATCCCCCAAAATGGAGCGACCACACGCTGATGAGCGTAAGGCAGTACCACTTTATTCCAACTGCCCATCTGCCAGCACAGCCAGCGCATACTTTGTACTTTTTGTATCGACTCACTCCCCGCTTTTGCTTCGCCGTACTTTTCTTGCAAATGTAATAAGATGGCATTGGATTCCCAAATAATCAGCCCGTCATCTTCTAAAACGGGAATACTGCAATTGGGATTGCGCTGTTTAAACTGCGCTTTATATTGCTCACCTTCAGGTAACTGAATCAGTACTTCTGTAAATGACAGCTGCAAATAATTGAGTAGCAGTGAAACCTTAATTGCATTGCTGGTTAATGGATATGTATATAACTTCATTTCATGTACCTACATGTATTAATGATTACTGTTCGAATAGAAATCTTGTTCCTGCACTGCGTCTCTGCGGAGAAAGTGTGAGTACTGAGGCTATTGCGCTAAGATGCTGTTGCAGGTATTTGCTAAAACACTTATTGCAACTTTACCAGGATATCGTTCAGCGCCAGTATTTTTTTACTTTGCTGCTCGCCTATCTGCCTGTATACATGACACTGTGCCTGTAACCACAGGTCCTTCGCCTGCTGATAAGTACTTTCACCTAACTTGCTGAGGCGCATATTTTTCTGTCGCCTGTCTGCACCTGGGCTGATTAATATATAACCGTCACGGATCAGCGGTTTTAAGTTCCGCGTCAATGTGGTCTGGTCCAATATCAATATACTTTGCAATTTTTTATTGGTCGACTCACCGGTTTTATGCAAAACCCGTAAAATACTAAACTGACCGGTCTTTAACCCGCAAGGCTCTAAATACTGATCATAAATTTTGTTTAAGACCCGCGTCGCTTTGCGCAAACTGAGATTTAAGCAGGGTAGTTGGTCGAAATTTATCGACGTTGTGTCATTGGCTATAGTCATATTATCAGGCATATCGACATAATACATGCATATACATCAGAGTCAACTTTATTAACTTAAACCTCACTACTTCCTACTTTCTTCTCAATAATACTCCTCGCTGCCATCCTGTAGGTTAACCAGTGGTCCCATAAACTCACGTAACTTACCAGAGCTTCTTATGCCCTTCATTAATTGGTCGAACTGCAGCAGAAACTGACGATTTTTCGGGGTATCGTGACAGACCACTTGGGTTAATCGTTTCGGGATCAGCCAGACATCGGTAGAGTGCGGTAATCGGATGGATAATTTATCAGCGGCGAGCAAAATATCAGGCATAAACCCTAAAATCACTTCTACTCTTTTACGGCTGAGCATCCTCAGCAGTGTCTCATCATTGGGTGCCTGATCCAGTGATTTATAATCGACACCAGCCAGAATTATCTTAGGGTCTAAGCCAACCCACATGGCAATGCTCTTACCCGACAAATCGGCGTGACTGCGGATATTGGAGCTGTCATCTAATGTCATTGCCACTAACCCAACGAGGTCGATACCTTCGCTGCCTTGCAAATTAGCATCTATGAATTCGGGCATTAACTGTTTTACCCCCCCTACACTGGCGGGGAAAATACAGCTTTGTTTGTCTCTGGAAAAAAGCCGTACCTGGCGGCTAAAAGAAACCACTTTTAGGTCAAAATCCAATCCTAATTTGTGCAGTTCTTGCCATAATAAATCAAATTGTTCACCGCCCTCCACGCTCATTCTGTTTTTCAATTCAAAACCATAGACAATCGTCTGGGCGCTAGTGGCACTAGAGAAAACAGTGAACAGGAGTAAGCAAAGTAATACTTTAATTTTGTACTGCATATTCTTACCAACCGTAGTGTTAGAGGTTAAAGAGATATGACAAGTATAGAGGCAAATCGGATAATAGATGAGCGAGCGAAACAAAACTGGTATCAGTTTTTTCCAGCGCATGGCTTTCAAACTAGCCCGCCTTAGTGTGATCGTCGCATTTGCTCTGGGTTTGATATTGAGTCTGGTTCAAGTATACATCGACTTCTCCCAACAGAAGCAGTTTACTGGGCAAAAAGTTGACGAGATATTTAAAGTCACACACAACACAACCCAGCGCGCAATCTATCAACTAGACAAAGACCTGGCCAAAGAAGTCTTAGTAGGATTAAGTAACGTTAGTTTTTTGCACTACGTCAAAATTGTCGATGAAGAAAATGAAATCCTCGCAGAGCTATCGGTTGACAGACAGCACAGTAAAACCGATAACATCACTCAATTCTTAACCGCTGAAACTTCTACTTACGAATCAACATTCCTTGGCCGACAGGGCGAGTACCAAGGTCGTTTAACCTTAGTTGTCAGCTCTGATGCGGCCCTGGCACCCTTTTATGGCAGAGCCACCTATATTTTCCTCAGTGGCTTTTTGCGCAACTTTGTATTGTCTATTTTACTCTTACTGTTGTTCCAATATTTTTTAACCCGGCCGTTTATCAATTTGGCGGAGAAATTTCAAAACATCAACCCCAGCAAGCCCTCCCAGGATTTATTACTGATTCACGATGAGAAACATAAATATGACGAGGTTGGCTATATAGTTAATTCGGCAAATATTTTAATTTCCGAGATCTTAGTATTAAACAATGTACTGGAGGATAAAGTTGCCGCCCGCACTTTGGACTTGCAAAAGGCCATGGAAAAACTTGAGCTGTCACAGCAACAGTTAGTGGAAAAAGAAAAAATGGCCTCTATGGGCCAGCTGATCGCCGGCTTAGCCCATGAGGTAAATACCCCTCTGGGAATTACTATTACCGCCACCAGTTTCTTACAGGACTTAACCCAAGATATCCGTAAGTTATACACAGCACTATCGCTCACTCAACAAGAACTAGATAGTTTCTTGCACGACCTCGAAGAGGGACTGGAATTATCAGTCGATAACCTCAGCCGGGCATCGCAGCTAATCCAGGACTTTAAACAAGTTTCCGTTCAAAAGTCACTCAAAGATGTTAAACCGGTAAGCTTAAAAACGTTGATAGAAAACATATTGCTTAAATTCCAGCAGCAACAGCACAACTTTAATCATCAATTACACTTGAGTTGCAGCGATTTTATCGTGACTTGCGACTCACTGGCAATTACCCAGATTCTCAAGCAATTACTGCTCAATTCTATCATCCACGCTTTCGAAGCAAACAGCAGTGGAAACATACATATTGAGGTAAATATCGATGAAACTTCTGTGTTAATACACTATTACGACGACGGTGTAGGGTTATCAGATGCACACTTAAAGACTTTATTTGATCCTTTTTTCACCACCAAAAGGAGTACCGGTGGCACAGGTCTTGGCACTCATGTTGTCTATAACCTGGTCACTCAAGCACTGGGGGGGAGCATTCAGGCCAGCAGTGAAGACGGTGGTGGGCTCGCCTTCGACATCAGTTTCCCACTGAATAACTGCCCTGTCTAAAGATTCTAGACACTGCCAGGCTGATCAATTTTTTGTATAGTCCTGATAATTTTTTTCACAAGGCTTGTTAATACCAACGCGCGCTTTGATAGTAATTTCATAAGGCGATCATCTCAGGTGCTCGATCAACCGTATCGATGCTCAACTATTCCAGGCAGTTTCGCTGGGTTCATCTGCGACCAAGTGTATTAATCACCGCCTTGGCCATGTCGTAGATTTCAGCAATTTATTTACCCAGACATCAATACAGGCCAATTCCACCGCGTACCAAGTGAACACGGCTTTAAGCGTCCATTGTGCCCTTTGCCGCGCCATAGCGGAGCGACGCAACAAGCAACTCTGTTCGCGAGTCCAAATACAGGTACAGCACTTGCCTGAAAAACTCCTGCTTTCACTATCTGACTCACACTGACAGCTTGCCCAGCTCGCTTTTCCATCAATGGCCAGCTTGTTGCAAAGATTTTTGGCTGTCTATTTACTGCACTTGACATGCTGTAAAGAACATATATGCTTTACACACTGTCAATTGACACAGTGTAAAGTCAATAAAACAATATTTAGAGGTTGTCTATGAGAGACTCAAAAATTTTGAAAAGCATATTATTTCTATCAGGTTTGATCGCAGCGGGAATCGGCGCAAGTATTTTACTTGATCCAATCGCTTTTCATGGCGCATCCGGTATTAAGCTGACCGATAATATCAATTTACTCAATGAAATGCGGGCGGCAGGAGGTGCACTACTGGCAATTGGTGTATTAATCATCAGCGGCTGCTTTATCGCCAAACTGACTTACACAGCAACGCTAGTGGCCAGTTTAATGTACTTGGCTTACGGTTTCTCCAGAGTACTCAGCTTCGGTTTTGATGGTTTACCCACTGCTGCGCTGATCCAAGTGGCGGCACTGGAGATAGCCATTGGCGCACTGTGCATTTTCTGTCTGCGAAAATATCGAGCCCAGCAAAGCGTCTGAACAGCGGCTGGGTTTATAAATACCGGATGGTTTTGCTACCTCCCTTTGCAAAAAAGTTTCCTGTGCTATTCAAGGGCATTATTTTCGCAGCGGTCGCTTGAATTCACGCAGAGTTCTTGCAACATCAGCTTGAATCACACAGGCTTCAAGATGGTCATTGATCAGCCCCGAAGCCTGCATAAATGCGTAGATAGTGGTGGGCCCGAGAAACTTCCAGCCCAGTTTTTTCAGATCCTTGGATAACCGCACCGATAAATCGGAGGCAGAGGCATTCTGCGCCTCTGATAAGGGTTGTGATTGCGGTTCATAGCCCCAGAAAAAAGCAGCTAATGAGCCGTATTCTGCCACCATCTGTTGTGCTTTTTGTGCATTGTTGATCAGTGCCTCTACCTTGCCGCGGTGCCGGACTATACCCTCATCCTGTAGTAGCCGATTGAGATCCCCATGGTTGAATTCGGCGATTTCATTAAAATTAAAATCGCAAAATGCGACCCTGAAGTTTTCCCTCTTGTTTAAAATTGTGCGCCAACTCAACCCGGACTGAAAACTCTCCAGGCACAGATTTTCGAACAACCTATAGTCGTCAGCAGTCGGAAAACCCCACTGGGTATCATGATAATCCAAAAACTCAGGGGCGGCGCTGCACCACCCGCAACGTGCCAGACCGTCGTCAGCAATGACTGTTTTACTCATTTAATGACTCCTCGGCTATCTATCTGAATATCTGTATAGCTAGTTATCTATCGGCAATGCTCAATCCAGTAAAAATGCCAAGCGCTGCTCTGTCTTAACCGGGCTAATCTCCAGTATCTCGACACTCACCACCTCGTTTTCAACAAAAGGATCTTGCGCTATGCGCCGTTGGAGCTCTGACAATGAGCAGCCATCAGCGACAATAGCGCCCCCCATATTTGGCTGTAACTTGCCAACCACTAGAAACACACCGGCAGCAAAACCCGCGTTAATCCAATCATTATGCCCCTGCATTAACTCACCGGCGCGGGCTTTGTTGACCGAAAACTTTAACTGCACTACAAACATCTAATAACTCCTCTAAGCATGCTATAAATGACCTTGACAGTTGTCATCCAGATTCCATACGCGTTAGAAGCTAGCTCTGGAGACCACTCTCCAAACTGGGACAACCGTCCTAATCGATAAGCACAGACTAGGACAATTGACCTAATAGATCAAGCTAATTTTTAATGCCTTGCTTAGCGCCTATCAATAGTTTTTGTCTAAATCAAAAAATGGCTAGGCGGAGGTTTCGAGCTGAGAATATCGGCCAACAGACCCAGGCCATATTTAACCCGATAGCGGCTACTTTCCATTCCCAGACTTATCCTGACACGCTCTAATGGCCGGGGCTGATCGACAACAAAAGGTTGATCGCCAGTAATGATAAGGTCAGCTTTTTTTGCCGTTGCCACTAATGCATCTGAACTCCACCCCTGAGGCAGAGATAACCATAAGTGCATACCGTTAGGGTGGCTGTCATACTCAAATTCTGACAGAGACGCTCGCGCTAATCGCTGCCTGGCGGCAAATTCTTGCTGCTCAAAGGCGATTAATCGCTGTAGGGTGCCGTCTTGGATCCACATAGCAGCGATCTCAAACAACATCGGCGTAGCCATCCAACTAGAGGCTGCCAATAGACTGGTAGTGTGCTGTATCAAATGCCTTGGCACCAACATAAACCCTGTACGCATTCCTGGCGCAACCGTTTTTGTCAGTGCTGTAATATAAAATGCCTGCTCAGGGAGGAAACTGGATAAAGGGGGAATCCGATCCGGCTCAAGGGCACCGTAAACATCATCTTCGATGATCATTACATTATATTTTTGCGCAATCGCTGCAATTTCCGTGCGCCGCTCAAGGCCCATATGGCAACTGGCAGGATTGCTCATACTGGGGGTGCAACAAAGCACTTTAATCGGGTTTAACTTGCAGGCTGCTGCAAAATTTTGTGGGATGATACCCTGCCGGTCAGTCGCAATCGCACAGAGTTTAACATTGAGAATTCTCGACCTTGCAATCAGTCCATGATCTACTAACTCTTCACAGGCGACCATATCCCCGGGTTGCAAGAGCGTGCTCATTGCCAGCATTAAACCATGGGAAGCACCGTTACAGAGTATGACTCTATCCCTATCTGTGGGCAGTTTTTGCTTTTCTAGCCAATTGGCCACCGCCGCCACATGTTTTTTTTGCCCCTGAACAGGCCGTGCCGCTCGAATTAACTCCCCCGAGTGACTCTGCGATATTTTTATCAACGCCTCGTTAAAGAGCTGTGTATGCCTGGCTGTGCAGACCGGGTGAGCGATAGATAAATCCACGGCTCGACCCTGGGTCTCTTTATCTTCCAGCAACATAAATTCGGTTTCTTTTTCGATTTGAAACTTACTGACATAAGTCCCACTACCGACAAGAGCCTCTACCAGCCCTTTTTTGTCAGCATGGGCATAGGCATTACTGACCGTTTGCACACTAACATTAAGCTGTTCCGCCAACTGTCTATGTGTCGGCAGTTGGGCACCAGCATGCAGCTGGCCTGCCAAAATAGCCTCTTCGATGGCCGCTGAAATGGCCAAATACTTTGGCATGCCGTTTTTAATTGTGAGCTTTAGTTCAATTGTCATAGTACAAAAAAAGTATTGACCTGAGTTATTGTATTGATATTTACTAGCAACCGCGCAGAGACACTATAACAATATGTTCAATTTTTCCATTAATGCAACACAAAATAGCTAAGTTTTAGCGCACTATTAACATTTTATAATCGCTAATCAACACCCTGTTTGTGACTGCAGATGACTAAAGCTGAACATGCGGCAGTGGTTTCTAACAGAAATCCAATTGCTCCATTCACCCTCTAAGAGATATAGATCAATGAATGACACTCACCTACCTTTTAGCCGCGAAGAGTATGCCATCCGCTTAACGAAAGTCCGCCGGGCGATGGAGCAACAAGATATACAGACCTTAATCATTCACGATCCCTCCAACATGGCCTGGTTGACTGGCTACGATGGCTGGTCATTTTATACGCCCCAAGCTGTAGTCGTAGGCCCCAGCGGTGACCCGCTATGGTTCGGCAGAGCAATGGACGCCAATGGCGCCAAACGCACTGTCTATATGCCTGAGTCCAATATAGTTAGCTATCCCGATCATTACATAATGAACCCGCCACTACACGCAATGCAGTACTTAGCCACGCAAGTTATGACACTGCGAAACTGGACGACAGGCAATATTGGCGTTGAGATGGATAATTACTATTTCAGTGCCACTGCCTATCTTGCGTTAAAAGAGAACCTACCAGCAAATTGCATCAAAGATGCAACCGCCCTGGTTAACTGGTGTCGGGCAATTAAATCCGACCAGGAAATTTCCTATATGCAAGTTGCAGCGCGCATTTCTGAAAACATGCACCGCGCCGCCCTGGAAATGATTGAGCCTGGACTGCCTAAAAATCTATTAGTCGCAGAGATCTATCGGGTTGCCATGCAGGGACATGAGGGACATGCCGGTGACTATCCAGCCATCGTACCTATGCTGCCCTCAGGTAAGGATGCGTCTGCCCCACACCTGACATGGGATGAAAAACCCTTTAACAATAATGAGGGGACTTTCCTGGAATTAGCCGGTTGTCATAAGCGCTACCACTGCCCTATATCACGCAGTATTTACCTTGGAGAACCCAGTGCGGATTTCCTGCGTGCTGAGGAGGCGCTAAACGAAGGACTGAGTGCGGGACTAGCAGCAGCAAAACCCGGCAACCGCTGCTCTGATATCAGTGCGGCATTAAACACTGCCCTGACAAAGTTTGGCTTCGACCGAGGCGGCGCCCGCTGCGGCTATCCGATAGGCCTGAGCTACCCACCGGACTGGGGTGAGCGCACTATGAGTTTACGCGATACTGACAACACAGTGCTTGAGCCGGGCATGACGTTCCACTTTATGCCCGGGCTGTGGCTGGACGAGTGGGGCATGGAAACAACTGAGAGCATCCTGATCACCCAAAGTGGTGCGCAGACGTTCTGTGACATACCCAGACAACTGTTTGTAAAAGGTTAATGCAATGCAACAAACCACTATTACACCGTCGGTCGACTTCGAATTAGACGGTGTGCAACATGGCTTTTTAAAGCTGCCCTACTCCCACGATGACTCAGCCTGGGGCTGTATCATGATTCCTATAACTGTGGTAAAAAATGGCTCAGGGCCTACGGCACTTCTTAGTGGTGGCAATCATGGAGATGAATACGAGGGCATCACCGGGTTACTGAAACTGGCTAACTCACTTAAGCCTGAACAAGTCAAAGGTCGCGTTATCATTATCCCGGCGATGAACTACCCGGCGGTTCTCAATGGCAGTCGCACCTCACCTATCGACAGCGGAAATATGAATCGCTCTTTCCCCGGCAACCCCGCGGGTAATATCACCGAACGTATTGCCGATTATTTCCAACGCTATTTGATACCTATCTGTGATTATGCTCTGGACATTCACTCCGGAGGGAAAACCTTGGATCTGTTGCCCTTTGCAGCCGCTCATCAGCTTGAAGATGCAAGACAGAGCGCCGCCTGCATAGAGGGCGCAACGCTATTTGGTGCTCCTTACACTATGACTCTTTTCGAGTTAGATGCCTGTGCCTTGTACGACACAGCGGTAGAACAGCAGGGCAAGATATTTGTCACTACAGAGTTGTGCGGTGGCGGCACCAGCAGCGTCGAAAGCGTTGCCATGGCCGAGCGAGGCATCCATAATTTCTTAATTTTTGCCGGTATCACTCAAGGCAATTACTTGCTGCCAGAAGAGCCGACAGTTATGCTGGATATGCCAGATGCCAGCTGCTATGTGCAAAGCGAACATCAAGGATTACTGGAGATGTGTGTATCCCTTGGCGATAAAATCAGTAAAGGCGAGATCATCGCCCGGGTGTATTCACTGGAGCGCACCGGACAATTACCTCAAGAATACTTCGCCCAGCGCGATGGTATCTTAGCTGCCCGCCGCCACCCCGCCCTAATCAATATCGGCGACACTTTCGCAGTACTGGCCGTGGTTGTGAGTGAAGACCTCGATTAAAGATTGCCGATTAAAGGCTGTATTGCCCTAGCGCTACAGCCTAGCTATCAATCACTACTTCCGACTTCCAACTTCCAACTTCCAACTATCATTCACCTCTTCTGCCCCAAGTAAAACACTTCCCTTGGCTGGCACAAGTTCACCCCGTAGCTCAACTCGCTCGGATGGCCTATATCCCAAAGCACCATGTCGGCATCGAAGCCCACTGCCAATTGCCCTTTGCAGTGCCCGAGCCCCAGCGCTTTGGCTGCATCTCTTGTTACCCCAGCCAAGCTCTCTTGCGGGGTCAGACCAAACAGCACACACGCTTGATTCATCGCCAGACGCAAAGACGCCTGAGGGGAAGTACCCGGGTTGAGATCTGTGGCGACGGCCATCGGCACACGGTGCTCACGCAGAGCTGCTATCGGTGGTAATTGCTGCTCTTTAAGGGCGTAAAACGCCCCCGGTAATAACACCGCCACAGTACCGGCACCTTTCAATGCCGGTACATCTTCGGCCTGCAAATATTCAATATGATCAGCAGACAAACCAGCGTTATTGGCCACCAGCAATGCACCTTTTAAGTCACTTAACTGCTCGACATGCCCCTTAATCGCCAGAGCGTGCTCTTTGGCAACATCAAACACCCGCTGACACTGCGCCGTGCTAAAACCTATGCCCTCGCAAAATACATCTACCGCATCTGCAAGCTTCAACGCAGCTATTTTCGGGATAATATTCTCGCATATCTCATCTATGTAGCTGTCTTTGTCACTGAATTCAGGGGGCAGCGCATGCGCCGCTAGCAAAGTGGTCTGCACTGTCAGTGGATTTTCGTTACCCAGCTCTCTGGCGATCCGCAACAATCTGGCCTCGTGCTCTAGTGACAAACCATAGCCAGATTTAATTTCCAGACAAGTCACACCCTCTGCCATCAGAGTCGTTAAGCGCTGCTGCGCCGCCGCTTTTAGCTCACTATCACTGGCATCGCGGGTGGCTTTTACGGTGCTGGCGATACCACCGCCGCGACGTGATATTTCCTCATAACTGATCCCCTGCAGGCGCCATTCAAACTCTCTGGCGCGGTTGCCACCCCAGACTAAATGGCTGTGGCAATCTATTAGCCCCGGCGTCAACCAGCCGCCGTTGCCATCAATATGAGTAGTGGCTGTCGGCAATGTACTGCCTGGGGGATACAAGCGGTGTATTTTTCCCTCTTTAATGCCAATACTGGTGTGGGTCATAGAGCCGTAATCAGCTAATGAATGGCCCGCTGTTGCATCGCTCATACTGGCCAAATTGATATTGCTAATCAGTAAATCGAGGTCGGACATCTAGGCTCTCTCTTATGTTGCGTATGAACTAGCCGTTTGGGCTAGCTATTTTTCACTGAAGGAAATTACAAGTCTATATTTTGGATGGCTTTTCCAGACTCTGTTAACTCAACTACAGCCGCGAATAGAATTTATTTGTAAATTCTAGTTGTATATACAACCATATACAACTAGAATTTTGCCATTCTTTTGTATTGGACATCTTATTCATGAGCACCCCAAGGTTCGTCACCATAAAAAAATTCATCGAAGATAAGATCGATAACGGTCAGCTGTCTCCAGGTGATCGGGTCCCTTCGGAGAACGAACTCTGCCAGCAGTTCTCGGTTAGCCGCATGACCGCAAGACGTGCTCTGCAGACACTCAATGATGACGGACTGCTGATCAGAACCCCGGGACTTGGCAGTTTTGTCGCCGAGCACCGCCCTGTCAGCACTCTGTTGGAAATTCGCAATATCGCCGACGAAGTGCACAGCCGTGGTCACAGTTATAAAGCCAAGATCATTACTATGGATCAAGTGAGTGCCAACGAGCAACAGGCGCAGATGCTTAATGTCGATATTGAATCACCATTATTTCACTCAGTGATAATGCACTTGGAGGACGATATCCCGGTGCAATGGGAAGACCGTCTGGTTAACCCTCTAATGGCTGCTCAATACTTACAGCAAGATTTTAACACTGTGACCCCCAATGCTTATCTGTCAAAGGTAGCTCCTCTGACCGAGGCGAGTCACAAAATTGAAGCCACATTAGTCAGCGCCGCCATCGCCGCAGAGCTGCAAATTGATAACCACAGCCCCTGTCTGCAGATCAGTCGTCGCACTTGGTCGGCGGCGGGCGTTGTCAGCATCGCTACATTGATTCACCCGGGCACCAGGTACTGCCTGGGCGGCCACTGGAAATTATAAGGAAAGCTATTATGAGCACTAGAGAAGATACCAGCCGCAACATTAAAGCCGCGACCGGCAGCACTATCACTGCCAAAAACTGGCAGAGTGAAGCGGCAATGCGCATGTTGATGAACAACTTGGATCCACAAGTTGCAGAACACCCTGCCAACTTAGTGGTATACGGTGGTATAGGCCGCGCCGCGCGTGACTGGGAGAGCTACGACAAGATAGTCGAAGTACTGCGCGAACTCGAAGACGATCAGACCCTGCTGGTCCAATCCGGCAAGCCAGTAGGGGTCTTTCAAACTCACAGCAACGCCCCCAGAGTCTTAATCGCCAACTCCAACATAGTCCCGCACTGGGCCACTTGGGAACACTTCAATGAACTGGATAAACAGGGCTTGATGATGTACGGGCAGATGACCGCCGGCTCTTGGATCTACATAGGTTCTCAGGGCATAGTACAAGGCACTTACGAAACCTTCGGCGCTATGGCTACACAGCACTTTGAAGGCGACGCCAAGGGCAAGTGGATACTCACTGGTGGTCTCGGTGGAATGGGTGGCGCACAGCCGCTGGCAGCGACTATGGCTGGCTTCTCGATGCTGGCGATTGAGTGTGACGAAAGCCGCATTGATTTTAGATTGAGCAACCGCTACTTAGACAAAAAAGCCAATTCACTGGATGAAGCGCTGGCGATGATTGATGCCGCCCATGCACAGGGAACAGCGATCAGTGTAGGCCTTTTAGGTAACGCCGCTGACCTGTACACAGAATTAGTAGAGCGTAACATCACCCCACATGTGGTCACTGACCAAACCAGTGCTCACGATCCGCTAAACGGCTACCTGCCGCAGGGCTGGAGCATGCAAAAAGCTGCGCAGATGCGCGAGCAAGATGAAGCAGCAGTCGTCATCGCCGCCAAAGAATCAATGGCGGTGCAAGTCAGAGCGATGTTAACCCTGCAAGAGCGCGGCGCCGCAACTGTTGATTACGGTAACAACATACGGCAGATGGCGCTGGATATGGGGGTTGAAAACGCTTTTGATTTCCCAGGATTTGTCCCCGCTTATATTCGTCCTTTATTTTGTGAGGGCATCGGCCCTTTCCGCTGGGTTGCCCTAAGTGGTGATCCTGAAGACATCTACAAAACCGACGCCAAAATTAAAGAGCTGATTCCGGATAACCCGCACTTGCACAACTGGCTGGACATGGCTCGTGAACGCATCGATTTTCAGGGTTTACCGGCACGCATTTGCTGGGTCGGGCTCAAAGACAGAGCGCGTCTGGCGGTAGCCTTTAATGACATGGTTGCCAATGGCGAGCTTAAAGCGCCTATCGTCATTGGCCGCGATCACTTAGACAGTGGTTCAGTCGCCTCACCTAACCGCGAGACCGAGAGCATGAAAGATGGCTCTGACGCAGTCTCCGACTGGCCGTTACTGAACGCGCTATTGAGCACCGCCGGTGGCGCTACTTGGGTCAGCCTGCACCACGGTGGTGGTGTCGGCATGGGCTTTAGCCAACACGCCGGAGTGGTAATAGTGGCCGATGGTACTGATGATGCGCGGGCGCGTTTAAGCCGAGTGCTGTGGAACGATCCGGCCACAGGTGTTATGCGCCATGCTGATGCCGGTTATCAGATAGCCATAGACTGTGCCAAAGAAAACGCACTCAATCTACCGATGATCGACTAAGCAGTAACCACTAGTTAATCATCACTAGCGGTAACCAAAAATCATAAGATATTGAAGACGGAAACATCATGAAGACATTACTTATCAAACCCGGTCAGCTAACTTTAGCGCAACTTAAAGAGCTTGACCTTGGGCATATGCATATCGAACTTGACCCCAGTAGCCACCATGAGATCGACTTAGCAGCTCAGACAGTCGCAAAAGTACTGGCAGAAGACCGGGTAGTCTACGGCATCAACACTGGCTTTGGTTTATTGGCCAACACCCGCATCAAAGAAGATGAATTGGAAGTACTTCAGCGCAGTATCGTATTGTCACACGCCGCCGGTGTCGGCAGATACATGGATGATGCGACTGTGCGTCTGTTGATGGTATTAAAAGTTAACTCTCTGGCTCGCGGTTTTTCCGGGATACGCCTAAAGGTCATCCAGGCACTGATCACTTTATTAAACAAGCAGATTTATCCCTGCATTCCGATCAAAGGTTCTGTCGGCGCCAGCGGCGATTTAGCACCACTGGCACATATGAGTTGTACTTTACTCGGTGAAGGCCATGCCCGCTACCAGGGTGAAGTCATTTCAGCTAAGACCGCACTGGCACTGGTAGATCTGGAACCGCTGGTACTGGCACCTAAAGAGGGACTGGCACTGCTCAACGGTACTCAGGCATCTACCGCACTGGCATTACAGGGTTTGTTCAAAGCGGAAAATCTATTAGCTGCCGGTGCCGTTATCGGTGCGCTGTCTGTGGATGCCGCCAAGGGCTCTCGCAAGCCGTTTGATCAGCGTATTCACGCAGTGCGCGGCCACCAGAGCCAAATTGATTTAGCCTTTGCCTATCGCGAGTTGCTTAAGCACTCGCAGATTGAAGATAGCCACGTCGACTGTGAAAAAGTCCAAGATCCGTACTCACTGCGCTGTCAGCCACAGGTAATGGGCGCTTGTCTGACCCAAATTCGCAACGCCGCCGATATCATCCTAACTGAGGGCAACGCTGTTTCTGACAATCCACTGGTCTTTCAGGAACAGGACGATATTATCTCAGGGGGTAACTTCCACGCTGAACCCGTCGCTATGGCAGCCGATAACTTGGCGCTGGCACTGGCAGAAATTGGTGCGCTATCCGAGCGACGCATGGCATTGTTGATCGACTCTAAGCTCAGTGGACTGCCACCTTTTCTGGTTGATAACGGCGGGGTTAACTCCGGCTTTATGATGGCGCAAGTCACCTCGGCGGCACTGGCCAGTGAAAACAAAAGCTTGGCCCACCCGGCATCGGTAGATAGCTTGCCGACGTCCGCCAACCAGGAAGATCACGTCTCTATGGCAACGTTTGCCGCCAGACGCCTGGGTGATATGGCAGAAAACTGCGCCGGAATTTTAGCCGTTGAATACTTGGCCGCCTGTCAGGGATTAGATTTCCGTGCACCGCTGAAAAGCTCAACTGTATTAGAACAAGCAAAAACCGAGTTGCGAGCAATAGTGACTTTCTACGATAAAGACCGCTACTTCTCTCCTGATATTGAGGATGCAGCGCGCTTAATCGAGAGCGACAAACTGATGGAATTTGTACCTGCAATAATTCGTATTAGTTTGTAGCCAGTAAGCTTTAGTGGCTAAGGAGTTGCCTTAAAGACTAAGGGTTAAAGACGTAAGGCCGGTGGGTTGCTCGATTTCATTGAGCTACCTACGGGCCTTTTTTGTCTTTTGAACAAGGAGGTTTACCATTAAGTTAGATTCAATCATTTAGACACTCGCGAAAAAACCTTGCTATTTACTACGCAGCTACAGCAGCACAACCAAATGCTGCTACCTGCCCCGCCCACTCTGGGTAAGCCGCGTACTTTGATTAATGGCCAAAAAAAACCCACAAAGCACTATTAAGCTAGCATTAATATTATAACTAGTGCAAAATCAATTTCTTAGTTAACTTACAGAATATTGCAACTAAACTCAGGAATTTTAAAATTGCGGGTTTTATCTAAAAAGCATTTTGTTAATCACTAATAATTAATACATTCAAAATAATTATAAAATAGGAGATATAGATGAAAATTTTAGGCATGATCATCATCGCTTTTGGTCTGGTTGATTTAATCGGTAGCCATATGGAGTTCGATTTGTGGGGCAGCTATATTGGTGTTCAGCTACCTGAGCAGCTATGGCAATTCTCCTCCTACATAGAAATTGCTATTGGCTACTTAGTCATCAAACTAGCGCCTGGTAACACAGAAGAGGCCGTTGAGTCCTAAACCTACTAAAGACTGTGTTGAATGTACCAAAAACTTAGCATCATCTAGCGGCGAAAAAACAACCCTTATTGCAGAGTAACAGCCAACAGCAACGCCTGTCATTGTGTTATAAGATACTGAGATAAAAACACTAAAACAGTCATTGGGTATAAAGTGAATGGATAATCGCAAGGTGATCAGCAACAGTACCCGATGGCCCCGTTTCCTGTTATGGCCGATTTTTTTGGCCGGGATCTTCCAGCTCGAAGAAGATCCACAGTCTTGGCAGACAACGGCAGCTGTGTTACTGATCTGTGCAATAGTGTATCGACTGATCTATAAGCGGCGCCGCCTGCAATATGATGATGAGGCCCTGTATCAGATCTGGGGAAAGCGAGAAGTGCCCATTGCACTTAAAAACATTCAGAGCATCAAACGCAGTACCTGGAAAATAAATGGCTGCAGATATTGGAAACTCAGTTATTTAGATAACCAAAATAGTCGAACGATACGTTTTTTTGGCTCTATATATAATAATCCAGAGAAAGAGCTTCACCGGGCGATCGAAGCGGCTAACCCTAATGTTATCATCTGGCACCACCCGTATTTCCATGACTAACTTTTGTAGCTAACAGCCCAGTAGCACTTTTACTGTTACTTACAACTAACCACTTACAACTCACTACTTTTTTATTTACGACTAGCCCTTAAAGCTTGCTGAAAATAATAATCCAATTCTTGATCGAGCATGCTACACAAAGACACTACTTTCATTCTTTTAGTTTTACCCTGCAACAGCCCATAGTCATCAGCCATCAGATAACCCTTGAGAAAGCCAATATCCACGCCCTTGGGCATAGTCCTGATATGGCACAAAGCAGAGCCGTTAAATGCATAAGTGGTTATCTTTTCTTTCTTTAACTCTTCAATGTCATCTAGTGCCAAAAGTTTTGCTCGCACAGCTAAAAACAAATCTTTATGTGGCGAGTCCATATCTTTATCAAATTGCATAGTGTCTCCTGAATATTCAACAATAGACAACATACTAACCCGCCCCTACTGACATCCCTGTCAGTAGGCTTTACCTGACAACTTCCCACTTCCTACTTCCCACTTCCCACTCGCTATCGCTCCTCACGCCTGCTTCACTCTTCTTCGCCGCGCCCATCTGTTCAAGGGCCACATCATAAATAAATTTAAGATCAGCCCAAATACAATACCGAACCCTAACCCACTGATGGTTATAGGTATGCCCATTTTAAAATTGGCCATTGTGCCCTTCAGGGTTTCATATCTTGTCGGCTTTAACATATACAATAATTTATCAAACAAATGGCCATTATCAAAGATATCGACGCCTTCTTGTAGCTCTGCGAAAAATGCGAGTGTCTGCATTTTTTGCATGGCATCAGCCCTGACACTAGGCTCTGTATTGTGCAAATGGCGATCAATCATCGATTGCAAATCCGCAAATTTGAACTCTATTGCGGTACTTTCGTAGCCTTCAACCTGGGATTGGGTCGCCTGATACAAACCCGATAAATACTGCTGATAATGATCGGCAAGCTGTGGGATCTGCAAAGTCAGAATAAGTGTTAAAGCAAATATAAATTTATCAACAATTCTTAAAATCAAATTATATGTTCCTCTTTAATTTTAACGTCTTATTAACAGGCTTACTTGTAAGGGTTTATCAACAATTACACATCATAGTAACCTGCGGATAGCGTATTAGAGTTCTCCAAGCCTATTCCAATACTGGTAACGATACCGTCCTTGCTCCAAGTTAAATCATAACGATGACCATTACTGATGATTTCTAAATCAAGTTCGATCAATAAACTACCACTTTCATCAAAATATTGGATTTGGTAATTACCTTCGAATCTAGCCGTTGAACCACCAATAGCCAAACCGGTTCCCGCTCCGTAATCAGCATGAATCCATAGCGCCTTTAGCTCTCCTGCCTTATCACCTTTAAAATATTGAACATGTCCTATATTTGACACTTAAACTCCGCCTGTTGTTTGATTTATGTGCCCATTTCAAGGGTTTAAATGGTTCGTAAACCTGTGAAGCTGGAATGACGCGTAGGACATTACCTGCAGAGCTCAACTGTTGACATTTAAGGTCCAGCATTCAAGCTCTTGAGCATCCTCATCAGTGATTTTTTCAGTAAATATGAATTTATTGTTTTGTACGACATTAACAGAACCTAGGTTCTGCGGTGCTATTAATGCTATGACTGTTTCAACAGAATTTGAATTAAACGCCACTTTACATAATAGCTGGACAGCCAAGGTAGCAAGCCCCTGCCCCCGTGCACCTGGGGCGACGTTGTAGCCAATTTCTACTGATTTATCGACGGGTTCATTTTTAAATCCGCAGCAACCGACAACTCGATCGCCCGCAAGCATTAAATAGGGGAGCGCCCAAACAGGCTTCACGCCTTGATCCAAGAGTTCAGATGAGCGATCCAACACATGAATCGGTGGGACCGCATCAGTCAGCAAATCAAAATCTTCGATTACATGATGGCCTGTTTTAAGCTGGTTAAGCTCTTTTACATCTAACTGTTTGAGGTTCATTATACGCTCTACACTTAATTCGCTGACCTGCATTTATGGTCTCTGCCACTGATGCACGTGTTATAAGGGAGTTTTGATCGCTATTGCTTCGTAAGCTGCTGAGCTATTGTGCACAAAACCTTGTGTAACAAGTTGCTATTTTCCTATTGATGATCGCCGCTCAAACCAAATGCCATATTTATCACCCTGCCATTTTAATAAATGAAACAAATAGCCAGTCGTTAACATAATTAAACCACCCACAAGGGC
>MAAC01011126.1_pt1 | contig 150668 bp, 147 predicted proteins | sample 1115981 | NCBI WGS metagenome assembly MAAC01 (sample SAMN04961126, study PRJNA320927) | seawater metagenome | isolation source: sample BD02T64 sea water enriched with oil for 64 days | place: USA:Gulf of Mexico | collected 2013-07-27 | reverse complement strand
CTATTTGAACGTAAAACCCTATCCGAGATACTCAAACCAGATCCGCCGAGATGTAAAAAAAGCGAACCCCAAATGGGGCTCGCTTTATGATCTCTAACTGTGGGACAGCAGTGGCCTTAAGCAGTGGTTTTTATTTCGTATGTGAACTGGAGTGTATTTCTCTGATAATATTATTCTGGCACGTCGAGTTGGCCAAAGAAATTTTGTCCCCAACAGGTGATGCCACTATCATGGATCGCACAGCTATGTGATTTACCTACTGCGATACTGGTAGGGTTAATGATACTGTCTGGCACGTCGGCTTGTCCGGAGTTATTGAGCCCCCAACAGGATACTCTTGCATCTGAAATGGCGCAGGAGTGCCCGCTAATTTTAAGGGCGGTGGGATGAATAAGATCATTTGGCAAGTCTTGTTCGAAGCCCCAACATACGATTTTATTTGTGTCGTTGATAGTATCGATAACGCAGCTTTGATTTGTATTGGTGGTTATGTTGGAGGGGTTAACGAGAGACGTCGGCGGTGTACTTTGACCACGGTCGTCGAGCCCCCAACAAATGACACCGGACTCATCAATGACACAGGTATGCGTTTCTCCTGCAGAGATTTCGATAGGATTTACGATTCCTTCGGGGACGATGCTTTGTCCTTTATGAAAATTGTGAGTGGGTGCACCTTCATATCCCGCACCCCAACAGCTGACGTTGCCATCTTCAATGGCACAGGTATGAAACTCCCCGGCTGATATTGCGTTAGGATTGTTTATATTGTCGGGGATGGTTGACTGTCCAAAAAAATCATCCCCCCAACAGGTAGTACCTTCGGCATCGACCGCACAATTGTGAATGTATCCGCTGCTAATGAGTGATACTTCACCTAGGTCGTTCGGTACGTCACTTTGACCGTAGTCATTCCAACCCCAGCATGTTACTTCTTTGTTCTCCAAGGAGCAGGTGTGTGATCCCGTTGCAGAAATATCCTTATTGTTGCTTCCACCACAAGCGGTAATAAGAAGCGTGAGACTGATCAGTATCCACTGGCGTGGCTGTCGATGTGCTTGTGAATGTTGTTGTGATGTATTCATAAAAAATTCCATTTTTAATGAGATAAGAAGGAAGAATAAGCCGGCTTTCTTCGGCGGGGATGTTAACACAAAAGTTGATTAGGTAAATGTGGCGCGATTCTTTTTTGGCGATCTAACGGATAAGTTAATTATTCTAAGAATAATAATTAAGCATGGCCTGAAAAAAATGCGCAAAATTATGCGCAGTGTTTATAAGAAAAATGTTACTCGCCTTAACATTCTGAATCTGATGCTGAAGGAATGATCTAATTGTTACCGTAGACAATAGGCCGTGTTTTATGGCTTTCTTATTCTCGTGAGATAATTCCGTTGTATTGGTGATAATATACCCCCATCTACAGACTGAATCTGACACTATGAAACGACCTATTTGCGCTGATTGCCAGCGACCATTATCGGTATGCTATTGCCATGCGCTGACCCGATGCCAGAACTCTTGGCCTATACATATTCTTCAGCATCCGGCAGAGAGTAAGCATGCCATTGGTACCGCCCGGATAGCCGAGCTCAGTTTGAGCCAATGCCGATTGCAGGTTGGTGAAAACTTTGACCTTTCGTCATTGGGCTCTTGTGACAATGAGGATGGCAACGTTGCGGGTACGCTATTGGTATACCCTGGAGGTGACAGTCAACCGTTGGAAACGCTTGCGTTTGATACCCCCCAGCGACTGGTGTTAATTGATGCAAGTTGGCGTAAAAGTCGACGTATGTTGTTAGAGTCACCAGAGATAATGGCATTACCGAAAGTGAGCTTAACGCCTAGTGCATTGTCGCGTTATAAAATACGCAAGGTGCCCAATCCTAATGCGTTGTCGACACTGGAGGCCATTGTATCGGCACTGTCCATTGTGGAGTCTTCACCTGATGTCTATCACGCAATGCTAGAAACCATGGACTGGATGATCGATAAACAGATAGAACTCATGGGTCGGGAGGTATTTGAAAAGAACTACAGCGGGCATTTGAAAAGCTAAATTTGCGCAACGTGGGGTTATCTGATACGCAGCTAGTGCACAACGTTATTTTTTACGGCTACACTTAGATTATGGGGAGATTGGAAGAGAGGGTCTGCCCTGGTTGCTGCTATTAACACATTGATTTAAAGCGGCTTTTACACCAACTCCAGTTTTTAAGAGCGTGCTCATGGCTGACACATTATTTGATAAGTACGGCGGTTTTGCTACATTCTCGGCGGTAGTATCCAATTTTTACAAGAAAATTATGGATTCAGACGAACTGATTCCTTATTTCGACGGTATTGATATGGATAAGTTGATGGACCATCAAACCAATTTTATTGCCAGAGCGCTAGGTGGACCGGATAAGTACTCAGGGCGGGACCTTAAAAAGGTGCATGCTCGATTTAACATCACACAGCCACATTTCGGTGAAGTTGCCGAACTCTTAACGGAGGCGTTGGAGGAGGCTGGTGTTGCGGGTGAGGACGTAGAGACCATTATTGGTGTTGTGGGTTCTTTACAAGATCAGATTGTCAGCGGGTGAGGATGCTTGCGTTAACATCTCCGATGGTGGGGTATGATTTTTCGCGAAGAAATAATGGGTGAGTTACCGTCAGAATTAATTGATCGTTTAGATGTAGGTGTTGGTATCTGCAGTGTGGATTCGTTGCTTTTTTTAGGCGCGAATCCAACGTTGACCGGTTGGCTTGAGGTTGGAGTAGGCGGAAAACTGCTGACGGATTGTTTAAATGACAAGGAATGCGCACGGGTTAAAAAGGCTGTTAGCAAACAACGTAAATTTCGTTTTAAGAAAGCGATATTGATTCGTTCGAGACAAGAAACTGTCGATTTTACGGTAAGCGTGATTGACGATGAAAATCCTTATGTCTTAATTTTGGGAGTGATTAATAATTCTGATGCCGAAGTGTTAAAAATGATAGCCATTTATGATGATCTCACCAAAAAAAATAATGAGCTTTTATTGTTAGAAAAGGAAAAATCGGAAGCAGCCAATAAGGCAAAAAGTGCGTTTATCGCCAGTGTGTCCCACGAGTTACGAACCCCCATGAACGCCATTATGGGGTTTACTGGCGTATTAAAAAAACGTATTACTGATCAAGAAAATATGAACTTGATGACGTATATCACGGAATCGTCACAGACATTACTGGGCTTGATTGATAATCTTCTCGAATTTTCAAAAACGGAATCGGGGCACTTGGATACAAATGTACAGACCTTACCGTTGGCTAAGGTAATCAAGTCCCATGTGGTCAAGTATGCGCAATTAGCGCAAGAAAAAGACATTGAGTTTATTTATACAAAAGAATCTCTGCCTAAAATGATCGAGGCAGATGCATCGATGCTTAATCAGATAATATCCAGCACCTTAGATAATGCCGTAAAATTTACCAATTCAGGAAAGGTCGAGTTGACGGTGCAGCCTGATCCAACACAAGACGATATGCTTTTATTTACCATCGCGGATTCTGGTGTGGGGGTAGAGGAGTGTTATATGGAGAGTCTTTTTCTACCCTTTACCCAGGAAGATAGCAAGTCAAATAGAGAATATGACGGTGCGGGGCTCAGTTTAAGTATTAGTAAGCGCTATATCGAATGCATGAATGGCCGTATATGGTGTGATAGTGTAAAAGGGATGGGCGCAACATTCTGCTTTACGCTTCCTTTTGACGGAGAGAAGGCCTAGAGGACCTTAGGCCTTCTCTTGTTTATTTATGTTATCGGTTATTAATATTCTACTTTCTCTCCCCATTGTTTAATCAGTGGCAGTTCGCCAGCCCATACGGGTAGTGATAAATCGCCAGGGTCGTCGATAGGCCCTCCAGTACGAATTTTTACTGCGCCTTCGTTGATCTCCATTTTTAAAAGTGTGGTTGCCTTGATTTCTTTTTCATTGGGTCGACGTAGCTGTTCCCAACGTCCAGGTTCGAGTTGTTCGACAAAATGCTGGTAGATCTCAAGTTGTAACTCGTCGTCTTCAATGGCTTCGAATTGCCCGAACAGCACCGCTGATCGGTAATTGGCACTGTGATGGAACGCGGATTTTGCCATCACCCAGCTATTTAGTTCTGCAAAAGAAACGCAGCTTCTATTCCCATTTGTGAGTTGCTTGATCAAGCGACTGCCTCTGCTGCCATGAATATAGATGGCGTTGTCGACACGCCAGCAGAGCATGGGGATCGACACTGGGGCGCCATCCTGGTTAAAACATATATGGGCCATCTTAAGATCATCAATGATGGGATACAGGTCTTCAGTCTGATAGCTAGCTCGATTGGCTGATCGTTTAACTTCTGATTGGGGCGTTTTTTGTAACACTGGGGTACCTACGACGTTGTTGATTACGGAGTAATGTGTTGTTGACTTGGTGATAGTGTCTGTGAATACTGGTTCCATCTAAAGAGCCAATTAATAAATAGTGATGGTACCAGTTGTATGGCAGTAGAATTTGATGGTTTACGGGACTTCGCCTTTGGCCCGTCGCAAGATATCCCATTGCAAACTCAGCTATATCAAGAACTTAAGACAAGGATCCTAAATGGCCGGTTGGTGCCAGAAATGCGCCTACCTTCTACCCGTAGTTTGTCTCAGTCATTATCCGTCAGCAGAAATACCGTCAATGGTGCATTGGAGCAGTTGAAGGCGGAAGGGTACATCAAGACTAAACCCGGGGCGGGTCACTACGTTTCGGATGATATCCCTGATAATTTTCTGCGTGCGGACTCTATTGTGTCTGCATCGATACGGCCGACATGTTCACGCGAACTGTCTCTATCTTCAATGGGGCAGTCGTTGATGGGAAATACTCCGGTACGAGTATATGGCAATGGTAGCTTTGAGGCTGGGGTGCCGGATTTACAGGCATTCCCATTGCAAAAATGGGGACAGATTTATCAGCGTCATAGTCAGCGGGCGTCCTTGCTGGGGTATGACTGCCTGCAGGGTTATGAGCCACTACGTCACGTGCTGGCGGAATATTTACGTTCCTCGCGAGGGCTGCTGTGTTCACCGGATCAGGTGATTATTACCGTTGGTGCTCAGCAAGCCGCGAGCATTGCGATTCAAATTTTGTTGGAGAACGATGATGAAGTGTATGTCGAAAACCCTGGCTATATTGGTATGCGTAAAGCCTTTGAAGCCCACGGGGTAAAACCTGTGGGTATACCTGTTGGAGAGCAGGGCATTGATGTTGCAGCGTTACCCAGACAACCGACAGGAAAGCTGCTGTGCCTAACACCGACTCATCAATATCCGATGGGTGGGATTATTCCGCTGGCGAATCGATTGAAGATCTTACAGTGGGCGGCAGATAACGGTATTTGGGTATTGGAAGATGATTACGATAGTGAATATCATTATGATCATAAGCCGATAGCGGCAATGCAGGGGTTAGGTTTACAAGAACAGGTTATCTATATTGGGTCGTTTAGTAAGGTGTTGTACCCAGGATTGCGACTTGGTTATTTAGTTGTGCCGGAGCGGTTGGTTGGTGCGTGTGTCAAAGCCAAAAATCATATGGCAGGTCAAACGGCCATTGTGGAGCAAGCCACCACAGCTGAATTTATCGAGACGGGCCAGTTTGTTCGTCATATTCGAAAGATGCGAATGCTATATAAAGACAAGCAGCGGGCGATTCTAGATTCCTGTAGAGAGCATCTAGCTGATGTTGGGACACCGCAGTACACCGGTGCAGGCATGCATATTGTGTTAACGTTTAGGCCAGAGCTTTGCGAAAAAGGATTGAGGGATGTTGACGTGGTGAAAGAAATGACTGCACGTAATATTTTTGCTGGTGCGTTGTCGGCATATTACCTAGCGCAGCCATTAACACAACCATTAGCACAACCACAACATCAAGGCGTTGTACTTGGTTTCGCGAATACCCATGTGCGGGATATGAGCGACAAAATAAAAGTGATCAGACAGGTGATTGATTCTTTGTTATAAGAACATTGTGTCTTGGTGACCTGGCTCAAAGAGCTAAAATGGGTATCACCTGTCTGATCGTGGGTGGCAACCAAATAGGGTCGCCTAGGGCACATGTTGTCTGGTGGTTATTTACGTCCGAATGAATTTGATAAATGTAGAATAGCGTATTGCAGTATCTGGGCCTGTGACTTATTGCCAGTAGAAATAGTCAATAACCCCATTCTTTGTTTTCGATGTTTTATGCGAGGTGTTTTACTTGCTGCTAACGTGTGACGTGACATCAATGGCGCGAATGGTATTGCGCCCACCATGTTTTGCGTCATAGAGCATCGTATCGGCAAATTTAAGTAGTGATTCTCTACCGCCCAATTGTGATGGTATTTCCACCGAAAGGCCTATGCTTGCGGTCATGCTTTGCGACATATAACCATCGGATACGGTGGTTTCTTCGAGGTGCTGACGGATATTTTCAGCCACTAGAAGTGCGCCTTCTTTGGGGGTGTTGGGTAGAATAACCACAAACTCTTCACCGCCGTAGCGTGCAACAATGTCGGGCGGGCGACGTATTTTATCCGTGATACAGGTGGCGATTTCCTCTAAACATAAATCCCCAAATTGGTGGCCATGGGTATCATTGATACTCTTGAAGTGATCAACATCAATCATCAGCAGCGCCAGAGGTAATTTATCTCGGTAGGCGCGCTGATATTCATTTTTATAGAGTGTATCAAAATGTCGGCGATTAAAGACTTGTGTTAGCGCATCGGTGATGCTGATTTCTTCCAGGCGTTTGTTGACCTGTTCTAATTCATCAGTACGTTCTCTAACTTTATGATCGAGACTTTTATTTAATTCAATCTGAACATTTAATACTTCTATTTGAGCCTTAATGCGTAATTCCTTCTCGACATTCATGCGATCAGCGAAGGCTAGGGAAAGTAAGGCAAGTTCGATCGCTGACCCTATGGCCAAAGCATAATGCCCGGTAGTGGTGGAAGAAATAATACCGACAAGGTCGCAAAGGAACCAGACTAAAAAAACTAAGTAGACCAACCAGGCAATCGCGAACATGCGCGCGGATTTTACTCCCAAATACCAATACTTAACGCCAATGTAAAAACCGACGATGACGGTAAAGAATGATAAGGTATTTGAAATACTCATGGCGATGCCATAGGGGATTAATGTGCCGCCGATCAATAGAACTCCAAAGCAGAGCAGAAGGAAGTTTCCTATAAAATTATCGGTACGAGATCCGACGGATCTAATTTTTAGGAACTGATACACAAAACCAATGGCTGCTAATGGCATCAACGTGGCTACAAATATCATAACCTTATTATTGAGATCGGACGATTCTGGCCAAAGATACTGGAATCCAAACCCGGATAGCGAAAACTGAAGAAAGCCAGTGGCGGCAACATAAAGAATGTATAGGAGATAGGCGCTATCGCGCAGAATTACGTAGATAAAAGCATTGTAAAAAAACATGATAAGTAGAATGCCGAGATAGATTCCAGCGGCAAGAAATAGGTTTTTTTCAGCCGTTTCGACGTAACTCTTTTCAACAATGTCGAGAGGAATGAGTAGTGGCCCTTCAGATTGAAGCTTAAGGTAAACGGTGATCGGTGACGGTGTTTTTGGGAAGGGAAAAAGGTAGGTTCTATGGTCGACGGGGCGAACAGAGAAGCGGCGAGTATCTCCCGCTTGGTAGTATTTTATCAGCTGCTCATTTTCTACCAAATAGACATCAATCTTGTCATGTTGAGGGTAGTTAAGTCGTAGGTAGATAGGTTGATCATTGGTGTTGAGGCCTGTGACCGTCGCTCTAAACCAGAGTGCGTGATTAGTGCGACCGAAATTGCTTGAGTAAGGCGGTTGGCGTGTTGCCCATGTCTCATTAGGAAGTGCGCGAATGGCGTCAAACTCTGTGGTTTCAAGACTCTCTTGGTATTCAACAGAAGGTATGAGATTTATGATGTTATCTATATTCGCGACATCTACATTAGCGATATCTCGAGCTGGATTTTTGGCAGTGTCAGAGTGAGTGTTGGCAATGCAAGCGAAGGGGGCGCAGAAAAAACAGACAGCAGATAACAGCAAGGCGAGTTTCCAGGCTGCATGGGTGATTGTGGTAAAACGTGGTTTAGAAGCAAAAGTATGGATAATCAAATACTTGAGACTCCATATAGGCAAAAAGTAAGTGCTTCTATTGAGTATAGATCAACCACCCAGTTTACAGGGTGAAAAGCTAAGTGGTTGATTAATTAGCCTAGCGTGATTAGCTTCTTAAGCCCCTAAAATGATACCTGCCAACGTAGCTTGGCAGCAAAACCCTACCAAGAAAGCCACGGTGCGTAGCAAAGGTACTCGGAAGGTGTAGAGCACAAAGTGCAGCAATCGTGCAAAGAAGAAGAGGCCGCTAGCGGTGGCGCTGATGTGAGAATTTAACCCTAACACTTCAACGCTTAGTACTAAGGGAGCCATGATCACAATATTCTCGACTGCATTTTGGTGTGCCCTCATCATGCGCTCAGCCCACTGTGAGGTGGGGCGGGTATCCGGTTGTGGGTTATAGAGTGCTGTCCAAGGGCCGTGCTCCTTCATTCGATTAAGAATGTAAGGCACCCAAAAAAGGGCTGTCATCAATAAGGTTAACGTTAGCCAAAAAATTTCATTATTTACTTGGGTCATCATTGGTACTCCTGGCAGAATGCGCCTGTTTGGTGAGGAAAGCACTTTGCCAGGAAACAAATTACAATGTAAGAACGCACAAACACGACACATAGTGTCTTATTTGATACCTAGGAGAGGGTGGATGCGTAAACAGCGCCATGATACTTATACCCATTGTCCCGTCGAGGCGGCTTTGGATGTGATCGGCGGAAAGTGGAAGTCTATCGTGCTATTTCGCATCATGGAGCAGACCCGCCGTTTCAACGAGTTAAGGCGTCTGATTCCTGCGGTAACCCAGCGGACCCTCACCAATCAATTGCGAGAGCTGGAACGTGATGGTTTGATCCATCGAAAAGTTTATGCGGAGGTACCTCCAAAAGTGGAATATTCTGCGACGGATTTAGGTTTGTCATTGCAGCCAGTATTAGAAGCCATTGCGCATTGGTCAGAGGAGCATCTATTGCCCTCCATGAATAAAGTAGAGGAAGAATAAACGGGCTATGGATTGGGAACCAATTTTTGAAGAAGAAGTATTGGAGTTAGTCAGTGATGGCTGGTTCTCGATGAATGCTGAGCAGCGAGCGATTTGGGATACGATTAAAGTTATTCCAGAAAAGTGGACGGGTGATAATGAGCTTGAAGAGGATGATGAGTTTTGGGTCGTTGCTGTGACGCGGACTCATGTACTTTGGTACAACCATATTGTTGAAGGTTTTAATCTTTCACGTTATTTAACTAAAGGACATATCGTGAGTTACCAGAGTCAACAAGATGATCTTGAAATTACTCTTCAACATGCTATAAATCTTGGCGGTTCTTCCTAAAGATCTAAACGGTTGATTAATGGCCGTTTTTTCGTGTGTTATTTATACAAGGATTATTTTGTGATCGTAAATAGTAAAAAAATACTCGGTACTGCCTGTGTGTTGTTTTCTCTCTCAAGTTTTTTACCTGCTGTCAGTGTTGCGGGTGATGGGCATCATGACAACGCTCATGGAGATAAAATGCAAGCCTGTGTTGGCTTTGGTCCTCAGACCCCACGAGATATTGATAGTAAAGGTGGAGCTAATGACACTACCTTTTCTACCGCCCCGGATTACAAAGACATGAATCTTTGTAATATACATTTCCACAATAACGCTGAGCATAAAGCCAAAGATTTTTCTATTTATGCCGGTGACGGTGATCACGGACATGGCGGTGGGTTTCAGTGCCTTAGCAGTAAGTCGTTAACTACAGCAGAGCTGGCACCGATGGAAGGTAACTTGTGTAAAGGTGTTAACCCTGGCGACACGATTGAAGTGCATTGGGTGCACTCTTCTTGTGATATCGCGCCTGGAAAAGGGCTGGGTTCTTGTTTGTCAGAAAAGTGTGCTAATCCACAGCTACGGGTAGAAACTCAGGTGTTTACCGTGGTGAATGATCGTGCCGCGTTGAATTTTAATGACCTCTCCTATAAAGGGAATCAGGTCGACGGATATCATCAGGCTAAATCACTACCCGCTAATACAGGTAAGCCTGTTGAATTTTTAGGTTCTACTACTGGGCCTAAGTATTCCGAAGCTGAATGTTCTGAGTATCAAGTGACCTGGAGTGTACGGCCACAATGTGCCAAAGTGGATATTGCCAGTGTGAGTGAGTGGTGTAAGAGCAATGTATTTGAAGAAGATCACGCCCATGGCGTAAGAAAATTAGTGACCAACCCTGCACTGTTATCGAAGATTCAATAGATCGATTTTCGATATAGTCAACTAGCCGCCGGTGAATGCTCACTGGCGGCTTTTTTGTTAGCGCCTCTTAATTGCGTAGTGTGGCTACACGGGCATGTTGATCCTGATGGGCCTGACGGTATTCAGTGGTTAAGCGGGAGATAAGCTCTGCTGTCGTGGGGAGGTCGTTAATACTGCCGACGCCTTGACCAGCAGACCAAATATCTACCCAGGGTTTTGAATCAGAGGTGTTACCGTCTCTAGCCTCTTCGAGCTCTAATCCCAAATCAACCTTGGGCGCATCGCCTAGCGTGATTCCTGCCGCTTCGACACTCTCGCGAATAAAATTGGCAGGAATGCCAGATACCGCTGGGGTGTATACAATACCGGCGGCGGATGACGCTAACAGCTTCTGTTTGTAGTCCTCGCTGGCCTCACATTCTTGTGTGCCCAAGAAACGTGTTCCCATATAAGCGAGATCAGCACCCATCATCTGTGCCGCCGCGATATCGCTACCGCTGGATAAGCAACCGGATAATAAAACGGTCTTATTAAAAAATTGTCGCAGCTCATTAATTAGTGCGAAGGGGCTCCAGTCGCCAGCGTGACCTCCGGCTCCTGCTGCGACGGCGATGAGGCCGTCAACACCCGCGGCGGCGGCTTTTTTTCCGTGTCGTGCGTTTACAACATCGTGAAAAACGATTCCACCGTATTCATGAACTGCATCCACTAGATTACTGATTGCCCCAAGAGAGGTAATAATCAATGGCACCTTATGTTTAATGCATATTGCAAGGTCGGCCTCTAGGCGTGGGTTGCTTTTATGGGCAATCAGGTTTACGCCAAAGGGCGCTGGCTGCTCTCCAGTGTCTTCTGCATGGCGCTGTAACTCTGCGTTGATTTCCACTATCCATGACTCAAATTCGTCCGTTGAACGTAAGTTTAACGCCGGAAAGGTACCTACTACGCCAGATTTACAGCAGGCAGTAACTAGGCTTGGACCGGAAGCAAGAAACATGGGAGCTGCTATAACAGGAATAGAGAGGCGGTTTTCAAATAGCGGGGGTAAAGACATGGTGGTGATCTCGTAGGTTGTGCCAGTGACCAGGGGCAGGTGGCGGTAATCGATATCAATAGTGTAGAAAAAGAACAACCTGTGTTACATTGGCTAAATTGACAATATCATGGTGATTTTTTACACAGGGGTTTATATGGTTAAGATGGGTGTCATTGCCTATGACAATTGCTATTTATCCAGTCTATCAGGGCCTATGGACGCGTTTCAGGTGGCAAATGCCTACAGTTGTCGCCAATTGGGGCCGAGCGGTACACAATTTAGCTGGAATACCGTGTCTATCACGGGTGAGCCGGTGAAGACCAGTGGTGGGATCTCCATTGCGACAGATATGAGTATTGCCAACGCAGACGTTTTTGATTTGATCTATCTACCCGCGTTCCCTTACCAAGGTGCGTTGGCCATGGATAAAATGGCTGAAGAGCTTAGGCCACTTCTGGACTGGTTGGTGGTGCAATGGAAGCGTGGCGCGACCCTAGTGACAATCTGTACCGGTGGTTTCTTAATGGCTGAGACGGGGCTGTTGGATGGTCGGGAAGCGACAACGACCTGGTGGTTGGAAAAGCAATTTCACAAGCGTTATCCGAATGTAAAGCTCAATAGTCGGGCGATGATCACTGAGCAAGACCGGTTAATGTGTGCTGGTGCGATGACCTCTTATCAAAATATGGCGGTGCATCTGATTGAACGTTATGCCACGGCAGACCTTGCCATTCAGTGTGCTAAAGCCATGCTTATTGACACCAGCGTGAGTGCCCAGTCTCCCTACCAGAACCTGCTTATGGATGAGGCGAGCGGCGATCCGGTGGTAGCCAAAGCACAGTATTGGCTACAAAATCACGCGAAAGAGAATATAGACCAAGCTGAATTGGCGCAAAAAATGGGGGTGAGTCAGCGTACGTTGATTCGCCGTTTTAAAGCCGAACTAGACCTGACCCCTCTTAATTATTTGCAGAATATACGTATCGAAACGGCTAAACAGTTGTTAGAGAACACAACACTGCCGTTGATTGAGGTGACGGAACATGTGGGTTATACCGACATCAGCTCCTTCTCGCGACTGTTTAAACAGCGTACCGGACTGACCCCGGCAGCCTACCGTCAGCGTTTTAAGGCAAAAGAAGCGTAGAACCTGATACTTAAGCGTGGGTGATTTTTTTCTGTTTGCGGTATTGCAACGGAGTGACATCAAATCTCGATTTAAAAAAATGATTAAACGAGCTTTGTTCTTTGAAGCTTAGCTGAGCGCTGATGTCGAGAATGCTCATCGTGGAGTAACGTAGATAGTCTTCGGCAAGTTGACTACGGATGTTATCGAGTTCGATCTGAAACCCTGATCCAGCTTCCGTCAGGCGACGTTGTATGGTGCGAGGGGTTTGTCCCAGGTTGTCGGCGATCTTCGCCAGCGTTGGTGTACCTCTCATCAGTTCTAGATGAATCTGCTGTTGAAGCTGGTCGATAAAATGTTGTGTCGGTCGTTGTAATAATTGCTTTTTTTTCAGGGGGGTAAGCGTATCCAGCTGGTTGTCTGCGATCGGTTGGATTGAGGATAGGGCTTGCCGGATGGATTGTGGTATGGGCCATGCGAGAACTTCTTCGGCCAATAAAATGCTGTTCTGATTACTGTTAAAGTGGCATTGCCCTTGGCAAAAGCGTTGGTACTCTTTGATGGTTGTTTTTGCGTACTGTTGATGGATAAAGGTAAATTCTAATGTTGGGATGGATTTTCCGGCCAACTGTCTGGCCAAGTGAATCAATCCGCCCAAGACACTTTCACTGAGATGACGAGATATGGGGTGGGCTTGATACTGGGAGTGCCAAATAAAGTGGATGTTGCCGGACTCTTTCTTTACTTCGGAGGTCCCTAGGTTGTGCACCAAACTTTCGAACGCTAATACCTGCTCTAGCCCCTCTCCAAGGGTGCTCGCATTGGCCAGTGCGTAACCTAAAAAATCAAAATTCTGCAAACGCATATTGGTCCCTATCTGTAGGCCTAAATAAGGATCACAGGTAAGAGACTCCACAACCGACATCAGCGCCAAGTACTGATCGACATTGACGGTGTTAGGTGGCTGATATAACCAAGCTTCAGATACCCCCGCGTGTTGTGCAAGTGTGGATAAGCTCCCACCTTGCAGTAGATAGGTATGCAGTAATGGCTGTAGGTATTCTCCGACAATGCCGGCGGACGGGTGAACATTCATATTTGTATCAATATCAGAACTGTCGTGATTAAACAAATATTAGTCGTCATCCAGAAATATTTCGATCAACGAGGCGACGTAAGCTATGTCATATGTAAACTAATGAGGGTGTGTTAATCATGAATGTGGTATCTCTTTGGGGGGAGTTTTATAACGACCCTTGGTTCTGGCAGTTTCCCGTTGCGACGTTGTTGATTAGCACGGGTGCCTTTCTTAGCGTCGCTATCCCGTGGACAATGATTGCTTGGCTAGATCCTGTATCGCTACGAAAATATAAGATACAGCAAAAGCCGTTTGAATTTAGTAAGTTTTTTTGGCCGTCCATTGGCCGTATCGTAATGAATAACCTCATTATGCTGGGGGCTCTAATCGCCGTATGGCCGTTGCTTAGGCTGAGTGGTGTACATAACGGGGAGCTACCGGTTTGGTATATCGCTGTGGGACAGGTTGTCTTCTTCGTGTTGTTAGACGATTTTTTGTATTACTGGATGCATCGCTATATGCATGAAAATAAATGGCTGCTGAAAAACGTGCATAGCGTGCATCACCGAATACGTAATACCTGTGGTATTAATGGCAATTACTTACATTGGGCGGAGTATGTTGCGACTGGCAGTTTGGCATTAATTGGGCCACTTATTTTTGGCGTGCATATTTATGTGTTGTGGCTATGGGTGGTGATACGGCAAATAGAAGGGGCAGATGGTCATATTGGTTATGATGTGCCGTGGAACCCTGCGCGTCTTTTTCCAATCTATCAGGGGCCGGTATATCATGATTTTCACCATGCGAAATACCAGGGTAATTATGCGGGTTTTTTACCTTATCTTGATAAATACCTCGGGAATACCCATATTGCTGCATATGCGCGGTATGTTATCTCTAGAAAATCCGGCTTGTTTCCGCAGCAGATCGAGGAGCAAGAGAAGCGTGGTGGATAACCTGTAAGGATTAGTCGGGTGTGCCGCTATTGCTTTGTAACGGAATGCAAATATATTTTGATGTCTTAGTTGTTGTTTTTCATAGACTTAAGGTTAGCCACGAGTAATTCTGGTATTCGATAATACTTTTTCTTTTCTAAATTTTTTTCAATTAAACACAATAAGCGTAAACCGACGTTGAGCTAGGGTATACTCTCGCCCATCGCCGCGGAGCTGTCTGGGTAGATGGTACAGCGTGAAACTATGCGTAATGATGACGGGTTGGCTATAATTCACCCTATAGTTATTCCTGTTTAGCTCCTGTTACATGATGAGCTTGTTAGCCGCAGTTTGGATTACTTCAACGGTTTAAGTGAACTAATGGCCTGTATTTCTACATGATTTTTCGACAAGCATGTTGTTTCGTGTTTTTGCTGAGCATACTGTCTTCTGTATGGGGTGGTGAGCTGCGTACGAACGATGCATTCTTTGCTGACGCACTTGAGGTCAGTGGGCTACAGGGTGGTGTTGCGCTTGAAAACCAGGTGTTGTATTTAGAAGATCCAAAGGGTGAATTGTCCGCAGAAGCGGTCATGTATTTGATGGGGGAGGGGGAACGGTGGACGCGCTCTGATGATACCGTACCGAATTTGGGTTTTTCGACGTCGACATTTTGGTTTCGAGTTACGCTGCGTAATTCCTCACGCGAGGATATGCTTAAATTATTTGAAGTTTCTTACCCGTTACTGAGTCGGGTCGTGAATTATAGGATTATCAGTGGTGTGTTGATTGAAGGGCTCACGCTTGGTCATGAAGTGCCTTATTCTAATCGTGTTATCGCCAATCGAAACCTAATCTTTCCTATTACATTGCCGGCAAATGATTCGGTGACGTTATTATTTCGTGTCTTTAGTGATAATGCTGTACATTTTCCCATTACGATGTGGAATGAACGGGAATTTTGGCAAGACGATCAATTTGCATTGGGTTATCAGGGACTTTATTTTGGATTAATGGGGGTGATGATTCTCTACAATCTATTCATCGCCTGGGGTACTCGAGAAAAGATCTATTTATTGTATGTTGGATTGATTCTCTCGGTGATGTTGTTTCAAACCGTATTGAAAGGGGTGGGCTATCAATTCTTATGGCCACATTCTCCCTATTGGAATGCTCAAAGTTTAGCGATATTCGTACCGCTGGCAAATTTAACTGCGGGTGTTTTTGCCATGGAAATGTTGCACATAAAGGAGAAATTACCCCGTTTCTATAAACCGCTCATTATCTGTTTTATCTTATCGTTTGCATCCATCGTTATTTCTTTTGTTATTCCGTATTTTGTGTCGATTCGCCTGTCGACGGCATTGGTCTTTGTTCAATCGGGTATGGTGACGATTGTTTGTTTGGCGAGAAGTCGGGATGGTGAGACAGAAGCGTTAGTATTTACCGTTGCATGGCTGGCGTTTTTGCTGGGTAGTATGGTGTTAGCATTAAATAAATTCGCCTTATTACCCTATAACGCAGTAACAGAGAATGCGGTGCAAGTGGGTTCAGCCATAGAGACGATTTTGCTGTCTCTTGCGTTGGCATTGCGGATTAATCGATTACGTGAAGATAGTGCAAATACAAAATTAGAATCCCAAGAGATCCAGCTGCAAGCACGTATTGATGTTGAAGAGGGCAAGGCCAAAAGCGAATTTTTGGCGATGATGAGTCATGAGATTCGAACTCCAATGAACGGCGTACTGGGTCTTGTGGATGTATTGCGGAGGACTAAGTTAGATGAGAAGCAAACACAGCTCATTCAAGTGATTCAAAGCTCTGGGGAAATGCTGCTCAATATCATTAACGACATCTTGGATTTTTCGAAGGCGGATGTGGACAGATTGGAGCTGGAGAGTATCCCGGTGGATGTTGAAGCGGTGATTGATGATTGCACCGCCATCTATACGGCTATTGCGAATCAACAACGAACGTTATTGTTTTCCTATCATGATAGAAATATTCCTGACGCTGTACTGTGCGATCCTACCCGTCTAAAGCAGGTGCTCAGTAATTTACTCGGAAACGCATTCAAATTTACTGAGTCGGGGCATGTCGCGATATCGAGTCAATTGATCGAGCGGTTAGGCCGATCGATAATTCGTTTCGAAATAGAGGACACGGGTATTGGTCTATCCGATGAACAAAAGAATAAGTTATTCAAACCATTCTCTCAGGCAGATAGATCCATTACACGAAAGTTTGGTGGCACCGGACTTGGATTGGCGATTAGCAAGAAAATAGTAGAAAGCCTCGAGGGGGACATTGGTGTTGTTAGCAAAGAAGGTGAAGGCTCGATATTTTGGTTTGAAATACCCGTAGACGTTGTTCCCGAGACCCGGATAGGGGGTGATAAACATTTATTGATCTGTACAGACTATTTTCCTGTGGTACATTTTTGTCGTCGGGCGATGGGGGATGAGAATGTTACGTTATCGTTGGCCCCCATTATTCATGATGGAAAAAGTATGGATTTGGATGGTGTGTGTGACGGGATTGATATTGATGAAGTGATCATTTTTACTCGCAATGAACATGTTGATGTTGGCGCGTTGGTAGGGAATGTCCGGTCGGTGCTTTCCGTCGATCATTCTATTTCCTGTGTCGTACCAGCGCAGCATCATGAGCTCAGTATTACTGAGGTGTCAGGGATTCGATTTTATGACTTGCCATTACAATTACATAAACATCTACAGTTGCGCGAGAGAGCATTGTTAGAGCTGGACTCTGACAGTCGTGGTGAGGAAGGCCCTGATATTATGCAGAGTCTGAAGGTGTTGGTGGCGGAGGATAATCCGGTTAATCAGATGGTAATTCGAGGGATTCTAGCACCTATGGTGGATGAAGTGGTGCTAGTGAATAACGGGCTGGAAGCGGTGGAGAAAATGTCGAACAGTTCGGATTATTTCGATGTGATCTTTATGGATTGTGAAATGCCTGAAATGGACGGCTATGAAGCAACGAAAAAAATTCGCTTAATGGAGAAACAGAGTAATAAGGCTCCCATCAAAATCGTAGCACTGACCGCTCATGCGTTGGCGGAGTTTAGGCAAAAAGCGATTGATTCAGGTATGGATGATCACCTGGCCAAACCGATCAACCGCAAGCAACTCACGCTCTTCTTTAGAGAGCACTATGAAGATGAATTCTTATCTGCATAGATATAATCTAGTTCGACTTTTGTTTGATGCTGGTGTACATCTCTTGGCTATCAAAATCTACCAGTTCGCCACGCTTTACCTTTTTCATGATTCCTGGCCCTAGTATTGGTGTAACAGTAAAAGCAGATACCGCGCCATCGCAATGTTCACAGGCCGCTCCGGCATTAATCTTATGCCCGCAGGGCTGGTGAATATATTCTAACGGTGCTCCATCCTTATCTGCTGTCCATTTGTCTCCCCAGGATACCAGTGACATCAACACCGGATAGAGTTCGATTCCTTTTTTGGTGAGTTTATACTCATGCCGCCGATAGCTCTCGTCATAGATATGTTTTTTTAGGATTTCGGCATCGACTAACTTACCCAGACGATCCGAGAGGCGATGTTTAGTTATGCCTAAGGATTTTTGGAAATCGGAAAATCGCGTCACTCCTAGAAAGCAGTCTCGCAATATTAACATTGTCCACTTGTCTCCGATGATCGATAGGGTTCGGGCTATCGAACATACTTGGCTATCTATCTCATCCCAGCGCATACAACCTCACTCTTGTTTAGCATTGTTCAATTTACGCAACTGTTCGATTTACGCAACATACTCTTCCACTGGATATGCTACCACCTTGTATTGACAGACGAGAGCAGGGAGCGGTATTCTTTTTGAGTTCCATTATGGAACCTTAATTCATCTTGTGGAGGAATACAAATGCCGGATTCTACTTCAGCCCCCTCTGTGGCGCTTATTATGGGGGCTGGTGATGCCATTGGCTCGTCTATTGCCACTCAGTTTGCGCGGTCAGGACATACGGTGTGTTTAGCCCGTCGTAATGGCGACAAGTTGGAGAGCATTGTTGGTAACCTTAAGGAGCAAGGGCTAGAGGCCCACGGGTTTAGTTGTGATGCCCGTAACGAAGAACAAGTGATCGAGTTGTTTAAGGACATTGAGGATACCGTTGGTCCGATTGAAGTTGTGGTGTTTAACGTCGGTGCAAATGTACCGATGGATATTGTAAATACCTCCAGTCGTAAGTTTATGAAAATCTGGGAAATGGCGTGCTTTGCCGGGTTCCTCACCGGCCGTGAGGCAGCTAAAACGATGCTGCCGCGAAAGCGAGGCACCATTATCTTTACCGGTGCGACCGCGAGTGTGCGCGGCGGTGCAAATTTTGCCGCCTTTGCCAGTGCTAAGCATGGGCTGCGAGCATTAGCCCAAAGCATGGCGCGAGAATTAGGCCCCAAGAATATTCATGTCGCCCATGTGGTGATTGATGCAGCCGTGGATACTCAGTGGATTAGAGAGAACCACCCGGCGTACAACAACCTCATCGACAAAGATGGCATCGTGAATACCGATGATTTGGCGAAGAATTATGTGATGTTACACGAACAACCTAGGAGTGCCTGGACCTTTGAATTGGACGTGCGGCCCTGGGTTGAAAATTGGTAAAACGAATCATTATTTTTACGAAGGATAAAATGTTATGTCGAAGACAATCGAGTTCTATTTTGATTTTGGTAGCCCAACGGCTTACCTTGCCTACAAAAGGCTACAGCAAATACAACAGAAGTATGACTGTGTCATTGAATACAAACCGGTGTTACTCGGGGCGATTTTTAAGGCGACGAATAATGTATCGCCTGCAATGATACCCACCAAAGCACGCTATATGATGGCCCATGACTTGCCGCGCTTTGCAAAACGCTATGACGTGGCATTTACCATGAATAGCCATTTTCCGATTAATACACTGCCACTGATGCGAGGTGCTCATGCGGCACAAGAGCTGGGGTGTTTCGAACGATATTGTGATGCAATATTTGATGGTCTTTGGCAACAAGGTGAGAATCTAGGGGATGCTGATGTTATTGCCAAAGTGTTAGCAGCAGCGGATATTGATGCAAGTGAGATTTTATCGAAAATACAAACACCTAGCATCAAGGAATCGCTATTAACTATTACCCAAGAAGCCATAGATCGACAGTTGTTTGGGGTGCCAACGGTATTTATGGGGGATGAAATGTTCTTTGGTCAGGACCGATTAGATTTTGTTGAAGAAAGACTGGCGTAGGTTTTTCATTCGGTCACGATCGCTGGTAGTCTTCGCCTTCTATGAGCGATCGTTTACTGTCGAGTTTTTTGATCATAAATCGAACGAAGGTTTGAATCTTTGTGTTTTGGCGCATATCAGGATGGCTCAGTATCCAAAAGTCGATACGCGGTACTGAGGTATATGGCGGCACACGCACAAGGTCGGGGTCTGTGTCGGCGCAAAAACACGGCAGTATACAAATCCCCAAGCCTTCTTTGCAAGCTTCTAATTGTAGTAGCGCATTCATGATTTTATGCTTTGATCCTAGGTTGGGGTGTTCTTTGGCAAGGCGCCCTATTGGTCGGCGCAGTTTGTCACTCCACCCCAACCAGCTTTGTTGAGCTAACCATGCAGAATCCTGTAGCAGTGATTGGTTTTTCTTTGATGTATAGACTGCACGATGTACGCAGCCGATTTTCCTGCCAATAAGATACTCTGGCGGTGTGTCACACAATCTAAAGGCGACATCGGCATCGCGCTTGGTTAAATTGAGAGCTTTGTGTGAATCGATAATCTCTAATTCAATGTCGGGATAAAGTGCGCAGAATTCAGCAAAGAAGGGCATCAAAAGGTGCGCACCCAGCATGTCGGGTAGGGTCACGCGAATGTCACCCAGCATCGAGGTATCCTTACCGGCGATACGGCGTTCGACTGTTTTTAGGGTTAACTCTAAATGCGATGCTTCATCATATACCTCGCTGCCAATTGCGGTGCATTCGTAACCTGATGCACTGCGTTCGAAGAGGCGCTCATCCAGGGATTCTTCAAAACTATTAATGCGGCGCGATACGGTCGCATGATTAACGCCTAGCTCCTGGGCTGCTGCTCGAATGGTGCCGGTGCGGCATACTGCGAGAAAATACCGTAGGTCATCCCAGTTCACTGTATTCATCCTCTATCGTCGGCCCCAAAGTATACGTTATCGTTTGGCGTAGAAGGTGGATCATATATGCACCAGGAGTTTGCAATATCGATACGTTTTTTTGTCATATGTCTCACGTAGACTGATCTGGATCTTTGAATAGTATTGTTTATTAATGACTTATACGAACTATCAAAAAGAAGCTAATATTGTTACAGCTAAGAACTTGCGCACCGGTATGTGTAAATTTTGACATCACAGTAGGTTAAGGGGGAATAACCATGAATGCCGATTTTTTTGAAAAGATGATCATGCGCCCAGGCGCCCCGAATCATTTTATGCAAATATCACCTCTCAAATACCCAGTGTCAGTAGAATTTCAGGGTTTTCAAATTGCCTATTCTGAGCAGGTACTGTGTGTTCAAGAGGTGGGGGTGGCCCTCTATCGGCCGGTAATGTATTTTCCAGCAGAAGATGTTCACATGAAGTACCTCCACTTATCTGGAAAAAAGTCCACGTGCCCACTAAAAGGCGTGACGGATTACTATGATATTCAATTCGAAAATAGAAGGCTGCAAAACGTTGGCTGGACCTATAATGCAGTGTACGATTTTGATAGTCGTCTTGAGTGTCTTGAAGGAAAGCTTGCTTTTGATCATAACATGATTAGGATAAACGAACTTACCGACGTTGTGATGAAAAGAAAAAGCGAAGATAGGGTTAATGTTGAATGAATAACGCGATATTGATCGAACACTTTTTGGCCACCCGTAAGCAGTCGATAGCTTTATCTTCTCCGTTAGAGATTGAAGATTTTGGTCTTCAAGCGGCGGCATTTTCAAGCCCTCCTAAATGGCATCTAGCCCACACAAGTTGGTTTTTCGAAACATTTATCTTAAAACCTTTTGGCAACGATTTTCAGGTGCTGAATCCTCAATACGAAGTCCTGTTTAATTCCTATTACAACGGTATCGGTGAGCAATTTCCTCGGCCTCATCGTGGGTTGTTATCACGACCCACGGTGGAAGAGGTTTTTGCTTATCGTGACCATATTGATAATGCCATGGTGGATTTATTATCGGATACATCTCACCCGGAATGGGTGGCAATTGCATCACGTTGTCGACTGGGTATTGAGCACGAAAAACAGCATCAAGAGCTTTTTTTGACGGACATTAAATACTCGTTATCGATGAACCCCCTATATCCCGCCTATCATGATGAAGCCCCGACGAGTACTAGCGAAGCGGTGGATCTTAATTGGATTACATTCGAGGCTGGTCTTGTAAATATCGGCATTGATGCATTAGGTATTGGTGAAAAAGAGGAGTGTTTCTCCTTTGATAATGAGTCGCCAAAGCATCAGGTTTATGTGAATCGTTTTGCCATTGCGAATCGGTTGGTGACGAATGCTGAGTATCAGGCTTTTATTGCTGATGGTGGGTACCAGCGACCAGAGTTGTGGTTAGCCGATGGTTGGACCGCAATACAAACTCAATGTTGGGAAAAACCGCTATATTGGATAGATCGCGACGGCGAGGAATTGGTCTTTACTTTGTCGGGCCTACGACCACGTAATCCACAAGATGCAGTGTGTCATCTGAGTGGATATGAAGCGCACGCCTATGCACTGTGGGCAGGGGCGCGTTTACCTACCGAGGCCGAATGGGAATATGCTGCTCAATCTCCAGGAGAAGCGTTAATCCAACTGTACGATACATGCTGGCAATGGACATCCAGTGCCTATGGCCCCTATCCTGGATTCGAACCTGCAGAGGGCGCTATTGGTGAGTACAATGGAAAATTTATGTGTAATCAATCGGTGTTACGCGGAGGCTCATCGGCAAGTGCTAGCCAACATCTGCGTCCCACTTATAGAAATTTCTTTTACCCCCAAGAACGCTGGCAGTTTAGCGGAATTCGATTAGCCAAATACCTATAGTGATGGAATAGGACGTGATTATGACTAAGCATGCATTAAAAAAAGACCTGCCCGAAAATGTATCATTCAATAAGAACGCGATTAGCGCCAATGATGATAGGAAAGAAATACTTCAGGGATTACAGAAGAAACAAAAAGTAATCAATCCCAAGTATTTCTATGATACTCACGGTTCCGAATTATTTGAACGCATTACTCAGCAGCCGGAATATTATCCAACGCGTACAGAGCGCAATATACTTGCGCACAATGCGAGTGAAATTGCACAGCATTGTGGTGATCAGTGTGTGCTTATAGAACCGGGCAGTGGCAGTAGCGAAAAAGTTAGATTGTTGCTGGATACAGTGCAACCTGCTACCTACGTGCCGATGGATATTGCGGAATCATTCTTGCAACTATCAGCAGACAAGTTGGGCAAGGAATACCCTTGGTTAAATATTCAAGCGATCTGTGCCGACTTCCATTATTTTGATGATCGTTCGATTGAATTACATCACGGTAGACGAGTCGCATTCTATCCCGGATCTACCTTGGGAAATATGTCACCGGACGTAGCATTAACATTCCTTAAAGACATTAGACGTATGGTTAGGGTCGATGGTGGATTGTTGATTGGTATTGATCTACAAAAAGATAATGATCGATTACATTCGGCGTATAACGATAAAGGGGGGATCACTGAAGAATTCAACCTTAATGTTTTACGCCATGTAAATCGGGTGGTGAACGGTAATTTTGATGTGACTAATTTTAGCCATGATGCCTTTTACAATGAAGAGATGAATCGCATAGAAATGCATTTGGTGAGCAATTCTGATCATATTGTTACGCTGGCCGATACGGCAATTTCTTTTTCCCGAGGAGAGTCGATTCATACCGAAAACTCCTATAAATATTCATTGTCCAGTTCCAAGCAGTTAGTGGAGAATGCGGGGTTTCGTTTGCGAAGTGCCTGGGTTGATGAGGATCGACTGTTTAGCGTGCAGTATTTTGATGCTGTGTGATTGATGACTAGGGTTGCTTATGCAACCCTTTTCGATAAGCCCCTGGAGACAGCCCTGTCCATTGTTTAAAGGCGCGGGTAAACGCAGGGGTTTCGGTAAATCCAATGCGTCGACCGACTTCGGCAATACTGATACGAATATCCGCGAGAAAATTGATCGCTCTATCCCGCCTGGTATTGTCTTTGAGTTGCTGGAAGCTATTCCCCTCCGCGGTTAATTTACGTCTTAATGTACGGGATGTCATGTGCATTTGGGTGGCGATTAATTCTAAGCTAGTTTCTTCTTGAAATGCACTCTCTTCTAAAAAACGAACGACCTGGGCGGTAAAGCTATCGTGAAAATCCTGTTTGCGAAACCAGGGGAGGGGGATTTCGGAAAGATAGCGGTGTAATTCTGAGGCTGTTTGGATAATTGGTAGTGATAACACCGTGCTATCAAACACCAATGTGTTGGTATCACATTGGTAGCGACAGGGGCTGGGAAACATAAGGCGGTATTCTTCAGAGTGTTTGGGCTCTTTATAGTCAAATTGGACTTCCCGAAGGGGGATGACTTGTCCCACCAGCCAGCTTGGAAATCGATGCCAAATAAGTAAGAGAAACTCAATCAGGAAGCTATTGTTCTGTCGTTTGGTGTTCGGTAACCTGAATCCGAAGCGGGTTTCTTGGGTGGTGATGGTGAGTTCAAACTGAATACTGTCAGTCACCAGATTATAAAATCGAGCGGTTTCTCTTAAAGCCTCTTCTAATGTTCGGCATTCAATAAGGCGTTCTGCCAACAGTCGAAATACCCCGACTTTAACTGGCTGACTCGCGAGCCCCATAAATTCGTCTTTGCCGACAGTCCAGTTTGCACGGACAATGGTGGCCAGTTGTTGGGGAGCGATACGTGCTTTTGGCGCTCTGATAATTTCCTCGGTGAGACCTGCGAGGGAAAGAATATCTCGCTCATTGCCACCAATACGTACCGTATTGGCCAGATGGCTACGGGCGAAATAATTGGAAACTGTATAGTTCTCGTTGGCCATCATTATGACGCTAGTAGCGTGACTGTCCGTTATTGATAACAAAAAAGTGTGTTAATGGCGTTATTGTAGCTTTAAACCTGGTAAAAACCCACATCATGTCCGAATGCGATAAGAATATGACTGTATTCGTCATTGTTAGATCGCTTCAATATAGCGAGAATTTCGCCCTCAACATATACTAATGACATAGAGATAGCTCTAGTCATTGCCAACGCCATAGAGGTCCCCCATGAGTGCAGCCGACGAAAGAAATGAAGAAATAGCCTTATTCCGCGATATGGTATTGCGCTTTTTGGAGCAGGAAGTACTTCCCAACTATGAAGATTGGGAAAAAGACCACTTAATGCCCCGTGAAATGTGGAACACAATGGGTGCTGCCGGCATGTTGTTGGTTGATTTCCCTGAAGAGTATGGTGCTGCTGGCGCAAGTTTTGATGTATGCCAAATGATTCAAGAAGAAATGTCTCGTTTGGGTCTTCACGGTTTAGCGACGGGTTATAACATCCACGCAAACATCGTTGCACCTTATGTACTTAACATTGCGAATGAAGAGCAGAAGAACCACTGGTTACCAAAAATGGCGACAGGTGAAGTGGTTGGCGCAATCGCGATGACTGAGCCGGGTGCAGGTAGTGACTTAGCTGGTATGCGTAGTAGTGCAATAAAGGATGGCGACGAGTATATCCTTAACGGTTCTAAGACGTTTATCACCAATGGTATCCATGCAGACATGGTTATCGTCTGTGCTAAGACTGATCCAAATGCTGGCTCAAAAGGTATCTCCTTGTTTATGGTTGATACGTCACTTGCGGGTTATGCCACGGGTAAGAAAATTGAAAAGATGGGCCAGCACAGTAGTGATACTGCTGAACTGTTTTTTGATAATGTACGTTTACCGGCAAGTGCGTTGTTGGGTGAAGAAGGTAAAGGTTTTGTTTACCTCATGAAAGAGTTGCCCCGTGAACGTCTAGGGTGTGCGGTTCAGGCAATCGGCCATGCACAAGGTGCATTGGACCTTACTGCTGACTACGTACAAGAGCGTAAAGCATTTGGTCAATCAGTGAGCCAATTCCAGAATACTCGTTTCAAGCTTGCCGAATGTCGTACTGAGTTAGAAATGTGCCGAGCATTGCTTGAAAAGTACATGATTAAATACGAAAGCAGTGAAATGACGGTTACCGATGCTGCAATGCTGAAGTTGGCGTCGACGGAAATGCAGCTGCGTATGGTTAATGAATGTCTACAGTTGTTCGGTGGATACGGCTATACGGATGAATATCCGATTTCTCGTTTTTACCGTGATGCGCGTGTACAAACGATTTATGCGGGCAGCTCCGAGATCATGAAAGAAGTGATTGCGCGTGATATCGTAGGAAGATAAGCCTTTCTCGATAGTGTGTCTTAAAAAGCCCCTGCAATGAATGTTGCCGGGTTTTTTTAATGATTACCTTTTAATGATTACCTTTTAATGGTTACCTCGATATTTCCTCGGTGGCATTCCTGTCCAGCGCTTAAACGCATGACTGAAGTTGGCGGCGTCGCTATACCCCAAGCGTTCGGCGATTTCCTCTAGTGTCATATTGGTTTGGCTTAAGTAACGTTTTGCCAATGATAATTTCCATTGCTCCATCAACTCCTTGAATGAAGCCCCCTCATTTTTAAGTGTTCTAGCCAGGTGGCGAGAGCTAAGATCGAGCTCTTTTGCGCAGTCTTCCAAGTTTAGCTTGTAAGCGGGAGTATGTATAAAATACTGTGTAACGTGTTCCGTGGCGGAATCTTCGGAGGCAATTGTTGGTAATCGTTGGTCGAGATATTGTTGGCACATCTTTACGGTTAATGGGTTGTTTTGAGGTAGTGCATGATTCACGATAGCTGGGTCAAAGAGCACGTTGTTCTCTACGCAATTAAAACGAATAGGGCACTGAAATAATCGTTGGTATTGTTGCGGTTCCTGCTTGTCTCTACTCTCCCAGGTGACCTGTATTTCTTGGATTGGGTCTTTTTTTTGTGTGAGTGCTGTAAATATTTTGTAGATAGCTGAGATGTCTCGCTCAACCATCGGTTGCTCGAGTGTACCTAATGATGGCTTGCTATGGATTTGAAGCCGGGCGTTAGTGTTATCGTGTGAAAAGGTCACCGTGTTGTAGGTGTAGCTAAATGCGATGTACTGAATGCCGAATTCGATCGCTTTGCCTATGGTTGGGCTACTGAGTAGCGCGAGCCCCCATAGCCCGTAAGAGCTGATATTGAGATGAAGGCCGGCTTGCAGATAGATACTGTTATCGGTAGAGACATCATGAAGGTTCTGGTAAAACCTAAGCTCTTCTTGGTTACTGAGCGTCGCTTCTGGGTCCGATAAGCGCTCGGCAGAGATATGTGTGCCCGTAAGCAGGCTATCGCGCTCATGCCCCCTAGATTCCATCCAAGAGAGTATTTCAACCAAACCGTTAATAGAATGCCTTATTGTCATTGTTGTTTTGTTCTATTTTGATGATGTCCGAAATTAACAAAAAAAATGGAGAACTTCAACATGGGAAAAGGTGACTAAACCGAATAGAGTCAACAACAGGAAATAAGACAATGAATAGCTTGGGGGCTAAATATGAGTAATGCTGTGTTTGATTATATTATTGTTGGGGCTGGGTCATCAGGTTGCGTATTGGCCGCCAGATTATCTGAAAATCCAGACATTTCGGTGTGCCTCCTAGAGGCTGGTGGGCCAGATACAAGCCCGTTAGTACACGCCCCATTGGGCGCAGCTGCAATGTTACCTACCAAAATCAATAATTGGGCGTTTGAAACCGTGCCGCAAAAAGGGCTTAACGGACGTAAAGGCTACCAACCAAGAGGGAAAACGTTAGGGGGAAGCTCATCGACCAATGCCATGCTCTATGTGAGAGGGCATCAATGGGATTTTGACTATTGGCAAAGCCTCGGGAACAAGGGGTGGAGTTATAATGAGGTGCTGCCCTATTTTAAAAAGGCTGAACATAATGAGGTCTTTAACGATGAATTTCACGGTCAGGGTGGCCCACTGAATGTCTCGAATGAAACCCATGCTAGTAAGCTGAATAATGTATTTATTGATTCTTGTATAAAGAATGGTATACCGCTTAACCCGGACTACAACGGTGCGACGCAGGAGGGTTCGTTTATGTATCAGCGAACGGTGGTTAATGGTGAACGCTGTAGTGCGGCTAAAGCCTATTTAACACCAAATATATCTCGTCCAAATTTAACGGTTATTACGGGGGCTTTAACAGAGAAAGTGCTGATTGAAAACGACAGGGCTGTGGGTGTTCGCTATAAAAAAGATGGCGCAACACTAACGCTAGCAGCGCAGCGTGAAGTGGTGCTAAGTAGTGGTGCATTTGGTTCACCTCAGCTGCTCATGTTATCAGGTGTCGGCCCAGCAGATCACTTGAGGGAGAAGGGGATCGATGTTGTCAAAAATTTACCGGGCGTTGGAAAAAACCTTCAGGACCATATTGATTACGTGCAAGCATTTACCACCGATAGCCAATCCGATACATTTGGTATTTCTATTCGCGGGGGAATAGAGATACTTAAATCCATTTTTCAATGGAAGAAGCATCGAACCGGCAAGGTGACCAGCACTATTGCTGAATCTGGCGCTTTTTTTAAGTCATCTCCAGAAGTATCGATCCCCGATCTTCAGCTGGTGTGGGTTGCTGGCATTGTAGATGATCATGCGAGAAAAATAAATTTCGGTCATGGGTATAGCTGTCATATCACGTTACTTCGCCCCAATAGCAAAGGTAGCGTAATGTTAGATACAACAAACCCGGAAGATTCGTTGTTGATTGATCCGAACTACTTTGACAGCCTCAATGATATGGAGATCTTATTGCAAGGTGCAAAAAAGATGCAGCGTATATTGACTGATACGCCATTTGATAAGTCCAGAAAAAAGATGCTCTATCCAGTATCAAAGAATGACGATGCCGCACTAGAGCTGGACATTCGCAACCGGGCAGACACGCAATACCATCCAGTGGGTACGTGTAAAATGGGGCCGCTTAACGATGAGATGGCTGTGGTTGATGAGGAGCTTCGAGTTCATGGAATTAATTCGTTGCGTGTTGTTGATGGATCAATCATGCCAAGTCTTGTTGGCGGAAACACCAATGCACCCTGTATTATGATTGGGGAAAAGGCTGCGGACATGATTAAGTCGGCAGCCCTCCAGCAAGTCTCTACAGCAGAACAAGAAGCTTGCGTATAAATCGATAGAAGGAAACATGCTGGATATGTAAGAAACAGATAGGCACGCTTCTACATATCCAGTACTAAACGCATCTGTCGATATTGGCACAGCAATTCACCTGAGCTACTCCAAATCAACCCATCTTCATCCACATAGCCATTACTGGCTTGTTTAGTATCTAAGCTTAAAAGTAATGGCTCGTTATTATCACGTAATTGGTTAGGGTTGCTTCTAAATTGAATATAGCTATCCAGTCCGACTACGCCAATATTGCTGGGCCAATAATGAAATGCCGCCGGTACCCAGAGATCCGCCACTAATGCCAGCAACTCGTTATTTAACGTATGTTGCCAGGACGGTTGTAACCAACCGGCAACATGGGCTTGTCCCTTATCGCGTTCGAAGCTTCCAATACGCGGAAAGAAATCGAAATGATTGTGTGCATCCAAACCGACGTTAGGTAATTGTGCCGATTCGGTACTGCCAATCTTCGGATAGCGGGGCATTTCAATGGCGCAAAAATCATGACTTGCTGTTTGTTGGCCAAACAACCCAGAGGACACCACCGCTAATCGATCACCGCAATATAACGACGCGCGTAAATTACTAAGCTTACGACCAGAGCGTTCTACGACAACATCGATGCGAATCGATTCATCCGTCACGGGGCGTAGGAACTGTGTGTGTAATGTTAGCGCGGGTTTTGTCTCATCTTGCAGCTCTTGTGTCATTGCTGACAACATAAGGGACTGAACATAACCACCCAATAGTGAGCCCTGCCCCCACCATACGCGATCACATTGCCGTTGATAGGTACCATCGCTGGTTTTTTCTAAGACTAATTGTTCCGTTAGCATGATAAGGGTATCCGTATTGGTTATGGCTTGAAGGATTTAAAGCAGTCGTCTTCAAAGCCTGCTTCACGGGCTACCTTCGAGGGTTGTGGAAAACCTTTCACCGGTACCACGCCGTTCATTTTTTCCTGTAGCAGTTTTGCTTCATCCCGTGGCATATAGAATTGTTTCATCCATTTACGCACCGCTCGGAAATTTCCATCTTTGGGTGTTTGCATCACGGTAAGAGCAGGCTTTTTATGCGTCCAAATTTGGAAGTCTGTGGCAAACGCTTCCAGTACTCCCGCTTGAAGGGCTCGAGCTGTTGCGATGTCTTCATCCGTGGGCGGTGTGTTGGCTGCATAGCAAAGTGCGCCGTGCCATGCTTTCGTTACACCATCTTTCACGGGGGTTCCTGCAATAAATTCGAACATCACAATACCTGCGAAGGTTTGCTTTGATAGCAAGATGCCAGGACCGGTATACCAAGTAACGGTATCCAAATGTGATTGATACAAATCTAAGAACCCCCCTTGGCGCTGAATCACTACTTCATCAACAAATTCGTTTTCAAAGTATTCACAGGGTGCTCCGTGAGTGGGGCCGAGGTGATGGATATCGCAGATATTGTCCAAAATCTCGATATTATGCAGAGGGATTTCTCCAAGGTGATCAAGCTCCCAATGCACGGTGTTCTCAGCTTCCCAGGCCGGTAGATAAGGTGCCTCATAATCTGGCGCCCCACCTTCTTCGTCATGCCACATCAAGATGCAGCCCATCACTTCTCTTACCGGGTACGCGTCTAGTGACCCTGACTTAGGACAAATATTATCGTAGGGAATATCTTCTAAGGTGCCGTCGGGACCGTATTTCCAGGCATGGTAAGGGCAAACAATGGAGTCCCCTACAATTTGTGCGCCAGAGCTGACTACATGGGCTGAGGTGCTTTTGGTTAGATGAGTCCCCATGTGTTTACAGTACGCATCGAGTAGTACTACGCGGCCACTGGTGCCACGGTACAACGCCATTTCCTTGCCAAAGAACTCGACGCCGATGGCGCCATTGTTCAACTCGCTCGCTTCAGCGATAACAAACCATCCTCTAGGGAAGGTGTGTGGGCCGAGGCCGTATTCGGCGCCTGTGGCTTTTGCTTCTACAGTCATGATTGCTCTCTCTTTGCCTAGTTTGGCTTTCTTAATCTATTCGCGGTATACGCAGTTAACTCACTATACCTGTATAATACAGATACTTTCAACTACAAATATTGCATTACACAGATATGTGCTATGCTGGCCATAAATTGATACTGATCGCGAGATACCATGGATATTACAGATTCACTGACCTATCACATTACTAAGACGGGAAACATCTTGCGCCAGGTTACGGCTAAACGGATTAAGCGTGCAGGCATAAACCTTACCCCTGAAGAATCAGTACTGATGAATCAACTATGGGATAGGGATAATCAAACCCTTGGTGAGCTGGGGCAGTGGTCGGTAAAAGATTCGTCAACCTTAACCCGGCAAGTGGACGGTTTGGTGAAGAAGGGATATGTGGAGCGAGTGCATGGTACAGAAGACCGTCGTAATGTTTTTGTGCGCCTGAGTGATTCCGGTAAGAAATTAAAGATCGCCTTTCGTAAAACTGGGGTAGCGAATCTCGATCAGGATATGATTCATCATTCGGAGGCAGAGGTGAACAAAGCACTTACGTTGATTATGGCAGTAAGAGAACGCGCGCTAAAAGAATTGCATGAGGAGTGCTAAGCTAACGTAAGCTATCTTTTCCTATTTTTTTCTGGCGGGGCCATAAAAATGTGGAATGTAATTAAGCTTTTTATAAACAAGTGCTTGATATTGTTGTTTGTTTTTCCGGTAAGCAGTCACGCTGCGGAAAGAATAATAAACGCGTGGACATATTATGATATGCCTCCTTTTGTTACTGGCGAAGGCCAGGGTTTGGTCTATGACTTTGTCGAGCTGCTGAATGGCCATGTAGAAGGAGATTATCAATTTCAGGTGATGATTTACCCTCGTAAGCGACTAGATTCGCAACTGGAGGAGGGTGAGCAGGGCATTGTGTTGTTTGTGAATTGGGCTTGGATGGGGGAGAACGCGAAAACGAAATACCTATGGGGACCGGTGATTCTTACGGATAGAAATGAAATTATCTCGGGCACCGATCGAAGGGTGGAATTTGATGGAAGCGCAGGGTCGCTAAAAGGGTTGTTATTTGGCGGTCTTTTGGGAAGGCGATACCCAGGGCTGATGGTGGCAATGGAGAGAAAGGAGATCATTCGAGTTAACGCACGTACAGAAGTTCAGAATCTAAAAAAAATACTGCATCAACGAATTGATGTGACGACAATGCCCCAATCACAGTTGGGTTATCATATTAAGAATATGCAGTTGGATGGACAATTGCACCTTTCAGAAACGCCTCTATTTTCTTATAGTCGTCATCTTTTGGTGACGAAAAAATTACAATCAGAATATGTATTTATCACTGCCTTTACCAAGGGCTTATCAGGTAATAATGCGTGGAGAATAATCTTGCAAAAATATGGCCTATCACAGTCGCAATAGCTCAAAAAAATCATGTCTTTATGCTCATGAAATCAAGGTCGGGATCGCGTGATATAGCGTTAATGTTAAAGCTTATTCCAATCAGTTTTTTGATTGATATCAATATTGCTGAATTTTATATTCGCTTTCATTGCGATGTGTCAGTGTTTTTTACACATGTAGTTAAGCCCAGTTTTTGAGAAACTATAACACGTTGAAAAGTCCGGGGTTTGAACGGGTGGCGTGAATATTGCGTTAATCTTCTGATAGAAACGTTGTTGTGTTGGCATACAATGCCAACTATCGATAAAGATTATGAAAAGAATGATTGTGATAAAAGTTATAAGCTTACTGTTTTTGGGTCTAACTTTGTATTCGCCGTTGATCCATGCTCTTCCGCTTGGTTGGTCATCTACGACATTGAGTGGAGAAACGGTAATAGTTGATGATGTAGGGAATCAGTGGTTATCTCCCGTTGCGACCCAAGGCATGTCATATAATGATGCGGTTGTAAGTTCTTGGGTTACTGATCAAGGTTTTCAATCGGTTGATTCAGCGCAGTACGTGGGGTTATTAAGTGCATATGGTTTGCCAGCAATGACTGTTGATACAAACGGCAATGGATATATAGATACTGATGAATATAGTTCTGGCTATGGATTGATTGCTAAGAGTTTTGTGATTGATTTTGGGCATACTTATCAAGCAATTTCGCCAAATTGGGGAGTAACTCGAACGTGGGGGTATTTGTCTCATGATCTTGACCCTGCAATGGCCGGTATTGGACTTGTTGGATTACTAGTGAATAATGGAACCAATTTTGGTGGAGTGGAATCTGGTCAGCGTCCCATTGATGCATCATTAGAGCATGCTGATTTTGGTACTTGGTTATTTAATGCCGTTGGTTCACAGGTGAATAGCGTTTCAGAACCTAGCACTAGTACGTTAATAGTACTGGGCTGTTTGAGTACCATTTGGCTTCGTCGAAGACGTTGTGTTACGTGATGTCTTTACCCACGGCTATCATGCCTTACGGTTATCTCCTTTCTTTCTGATCGAACAATAGTCTATTTAATGCGTTGATGATTGACTATGACAAACGTCATATGACATCTGTCGTATTTACGAATAATCGGGATTTAATTACAATTTTTTGCTCTCAAAACCTTGTTTATAAAAAGGAGATCAGAAAATGAAAATTGAATCACTTGTTAAGGGCGCCTCATTCATTGGCCTTGTATGTTGCACTGCTGGATTTTCAAGCTATGCCGTGTCTGAAGTGAAAGGAGGGTCTTTATACGATCTGACTTATAGTAGTGGATCTGGTAGTTTTGTAGACCATGGAAGTAAAAAATGGATCGAAAGAAATTCGGACGGCGCTCATCATTTCGACGAAATAGGGCGAGACGAATGGTCGGTCTATCTAAAGAGAGGGTCAGTTGGAATAAAATTAGATTTATGGAAACAAACCGTTGAATACAAAGAAGGAAACGGATCCTATCGTATTCTTTACACGATTGATAATGCCAATATCGTAAACGATGATGTGAGTGATGACAATATCACCACAATGTATCAGCATGGTAACTATGGTGGCTATTCCGTAAAGCTTCCCGAAGGGAATTTCACGTTGTCGGATTTGCAGCGGCGAGGGATGAAAAATGACGATATCAGTTCGTTAAAAGTGCCAGATGGATATGTACTAAAAATATATGAAGATGACAATTTTGATGATCATCAAGTGGTGTTTTTTGGTATTGTAATATCCGGTGGGTGGTCAGAGACCTATAGTAGCAATAGCTCGTTTATAAGACATTACAATGATGCTATTTCTTCCGTGAAAGTGTATCGGGTGGATGATAGCGATTCGCCATGGTATCTAGACTGTGATGGATTTTATGGCTACTTCGAACTGCTATTTTCTGACTACCCTATCGGTTCTTCGTGTGATTAGTTAAGACAATTTGTGATAATCTGGCAGATTCTATAGGTAATGTTTTAATCTGCCAGATTATGAATGGATATGTTTTCTTTTACGATTACTTCACTCGCGTCTCAAAATTCACTTTAAAAATATCAGGCAGTACGGGTGCAGGATTAAATACCACTTTCACTTTATCTAGATTACAAGAAGGCGTGATGGTTCGTCTATGTAGGATAATGCCCATGTTGAGTGGCATCATGATTTCAGCCAAACTCGCCCCAATGCAGTTGTGGGGACCTTTGCCATAGGGTGCAAATGCAGGTTGCTTAAATTCATTGCGTTGTTCGTTGTTGCGATCGATATTAAATACATTGGGGTCAGGGAAGAACTCAGGATTAGTATGATCTGACGTGGGAAAAATAATGACGTTTTCATTTCTATAAATTTGATTATTTTCAAATACAAAATCCTTAGCGGCTGTTCGAGTAATGCCAAATCCGGTGGGTTGCAGCCGCATCGTTACTTTGTATTTACAGGGGATTGGGTTAAATAGCGCAGATGAAATTTGATATGATCTTCAATGAAGCTCGCGATAAAATAATAGCTATGGTCGTAATCATCGTGGCGGCGTAATTCTAATGGGTAACCACTAATTTTGGCAGAGGCCTCTAGTGTTTCCGGTTTTAACTGTTCTTCTAAGAAGTTGTCAGCATTGCCTTGGTCAACCAATGTGGGCACATGTTGTGTTGCGTGCTGCATTAATAAACTGGTGTCATATGTATTCCATTGGCTGGTGTCCTCACCTAGATAGGCAGTAAAAGCCTTATGTCCCCAAGGACAGTTTGTGGGATTACTGATTGGGCTAAAGGCGGAAGCGGAGCAAAAACGTTCGGGATTTTTTAAGCTAATCATCAGCGCCCCATGTCCGCCCATTGAGTGACCGGCGATGGCTCGCTTGTCGGATGCAGGGAATGCAGACTCAACAATCTCGGGCAGCTCTTCCACAATATAGTCGTACATATGGTAGTGATCAGACCAGGGTGCTTCCGTTGCATTGATATAGAATCCTGCACCTTGCCCCAAATCATAGTTGTCGTCATTCTTTACCGTCTCACCACGCGGACTGGTATCCGGGGCGACCAGTATCACTCCTAGTTCAGCAGCTAAGCGTTGCGCTCCGGCTTTTTGCATGAAGTTTTCATCGGTGCAAGTCAGGCCGGATAACCAGTACAGCACAGGTAACTTAAGGCCTGTGGACGCTTGGGGAGGAAGGTAAACCGAAAATCGCATATCACAATGCAGGGTTTTCGACGTGTGTTGATACTGCTTTAGCCAACCGCCAAAGAGTTTATTGGAATTGATAAGTTCGAGAGTCATTCGGGGGCCCAGATAGCTGATTATAGGTAAAAGCACAAAATGTCAGGAGCGACAGAGCGTGACGCTATAGGATGTTATCACCAATTTAGCAGGAGAGAATAGATGGCCCATCAAATGACAGAGAAAACGACCACAAGTACCTTTTCCATAGGGCAATTTGTGATAATCACGTTGATTACGAGTGTATGGGTGCAAGCCTCAGAAGTATTTCGGTATTTGGTCATCGTAAGGCCGGAAATGCAGAGTTATTTGTCTGCTGTACCCGAGGTCGCAAGCTTCACCCTCCCAATATTTCTAATATGGGGAGTATGGGGGACCCTGCTGACTGGCCTAATGGTATTTGTATTTTGGCTATGTGCTCAGTCATTCGGCAATAATAGACAAGCGGTGGTTATCAGTGCCTTGGTATCATGGTGTTTCTTCTTTCTGCTTTTTTGGATAGGTATGGCTAATATGCAGCTATCGAGTTGGGAATTTATCGTATGGGTGCTGCCATTTGCATTGATGGAAACCACAGTTGCTACATTTATCGCCTCTGCGTTATATTCGAAGCATAGTGAGCAAGGGTTGGATACCGTTAACTAGTTAAGCATATGAATTATATCGAACAGGTACAGCGAGGGATTGATTTTTTTGAGCGCTCAATGGATGAGGATATATCCAGCGAAGAGATTGCCCGTGCCGCTGGTATTAGTCGTTGGCATTTTCAGCGTATATTCAAAGCGCTGACCAATGAAACCCTAAAAACCTATATGCGATCAAGAAGGCTGGCGAATGCCCTGGAGAAATTACTCCTAACGGATACTCGGATTATTGATATTGCGATAGCGGCGGGGTATGAATCACAAGAGAGTTTCGCGAGGGCTTTCAAGCAGGCCTTTGGTATGACTCCAAGCGACTATCGTCGTATTGGTGATAAGAATATGTTCTTGAAGAAAATACAATTCGACAAACACTATCTAACGCATATCAATACGAATGTATCCCTCGAGCCGGAAATCTATACGCAAAAAGAACTGCTGTTGGTTGGCATTAAAACAGACTTCTACGGTGTTGATTCAGACAAGAATAATATTGGGAATAAACTGCCTAAGCTATGGGAGGAATTTCTGGATCGATATAAGGAAATTAGACATGCGATGAGAGGAACTTGCTACGGTATAATCAAGCAGTGTCATACTGATTCTGAGCAACTCTTTTATTATGCAACGATGGCAGTGAGCGAGTACGGAGTTATCCCAGAGGGTATGGACATAATTACGATACCCTCGGCTACTTATGCAAAATTTACCCATAGAGGTGAAGTAAAATATATCAACAATACCGTAAATTATATTTATTCCAACTGGTTAATGGGGGCGGGCAAGGTGCATACTTACGGCGTAGATATTGAAATCTATGGCCCAGATCATGATGCTGATTCTGCAAACTCAGAAATGCATTATGCGATACCGATTAAATAATGGATAGGGAAAACACCACCTGACGTTATGCTTTTGGTGCCAGTTGTGGCGGCGTGTATTGTTCTGATGATTCCGTATTGTGTGGTTTTATGATGCGATGACCCAGGAGCAGTATAATGCCGGGTGTTATTAAGAATTCGACAATTAGACCGAGCAATAAGGTAAGAGACACTAAGAGGCCAAATTTGGTTAAGCTCGCGATGGAGGAAAATAGGTTTACGCCAAAACTGACCACCAATATTGCTGTGGTGTAGAAGATCGCCTGTCCTGCCTGTGCGTAGGTTTGCCTAATGGCGTCTTCTATTGAAGATCCAATATTGACACTATCTTGTACGGATTTGACAAAATGGATCGTATCGTCGTCGAGTATTCCTAACGCGATACCGGCAATTAATACAGTGTAGGGGTCCAGATAAATATCTAAACTTCCCATTAGGCCGAGAACAATAATAATAACGCTTAGATTGAGTAAGCCGAAAACAAACCCTGTTATCATTGATTTAAAGATCACCATCATGGCGAGTGTTACTGCAGCAAATGCCAATAAGACTGATGAGACTTGGCTTTCAATAAGGTAGTTCCCGATGGTGACCCACAATTGTACAAGCCCTGTTTGTATGATGGTGACGCGGGATGGATCGCTCGCCAATGCATTGTCAGCTAACCCCGTCGACGTGAAATGCATGTGTATACCGAGATTAATTACCTCAAATAATGCCTGATACTGAGAGTCAGATACGTTCGGCACGCGAATAATCATTCGCGTCTGTTGATAGTTCCAATCGGTGAGCTGGGAAAATTCGCTTTGATCGCTTGATTCAAAGAGAAAAAGTTCTTGCGCGATTAAGGCGGGGTCATTGGGAATCGCATAATAATCTTCATTATTGTTGTGAAAGGCTTGATTGAGCTCCTTTACGACATCTGCTAGAGAATATATTTTAACGGGTAGTTCGCTCTGGGAGGAGATAAATTGGGCCAGTGCATCCATGGCGTTTAATACGCTAGGGCTTTTTATTGAGTTATCTTCAGAGCCTTGGAAAATGAGTTCTATCGACGCGCTGGTAGGTAGCCGATTGTCTACGTAGGTGTAATCTTTATGTATCTGGGTAGATGATTTGAATATGCCAAGGTATTGATAGTCCGTTTTCAATTGGCTAAGGCCGATAGTGGCGACCGCACAAATACTAAGGAATGACAGCATAATTATTCTATAGCGTACAATGACCCATTCACCGATCCGCATTAATACAGATACCCGGTGTGTTAATGCTACTCCACCCAGTTTTAGACGGTGATGGGATGCAGGACTTAGGAAAATCGGAAACCAAAATAATGTGATAAGAAAGGTTATCACAAGGCCCATTCCCATGGTTAACCCAACTTCGAATACAGGGACAATATCGGAGGCTGAAAATGCAAAGAGAGCGCTAGAGGTTGTTAACACGGTAATACAACAGGTCGCACCGACCTGGGTGAAAGTAATGGATAGGGCCTTTTCTCCGCTTAATCCTTGATTGCGCTGGTAGCAAAAACTGGTAAGCAGGAACATGAGTGACCCTATACCTACCGACATTATAAAGGTGGGAACAATGGGGGTAAGCACGGTGTAGGCATAGCCCAATGAAGCCATAGCGCCAAAGGTGATAATTAAACTGCTACTGATAATGGTGACTGCCATTATCATGGCATACATAGATCGAAAGACTTTCCAGAATCCTAATACGATTAACGCGAAGCAGAGTATGGACAAGGTTACGCTTTCGGTTTGTACAATTGTACGTACATCGGAATCTAGCACGGGGGCACCGACGATTCTGGGAGCGTAAGCAACGAGGGGGGCACTGCTGATGACTTGTCGCATACTGTTGACAAGTGAAATTTTATAATCGACTTGATTCCGAATAATTGCTGTCTCAATCACAATGGCCACGTACTTGCCGTTTTTAGTCACGTAAAGATTGGAGTAGTGTGGATGGGCAATCGCTTTTTTCTGTAGTTTTGCTATTTCTTCATCGGAATTGTCAGCAGAGAATAGATCATCAATGAGTATCTCGTCACCCCTACCTTCTATATTGCGCGCGTTTGTGATTGAGGAAACCTTTATAACGTGCTCGATATTTTCTAGCGCTGTAATTGCTTGCTGAAGGTCATCTATGAATGCTTTGTTCCAGACTTTAGGTGCAGTAAGAAGAATGAGGCTAAATTCATCTGATTGGTATTGATCTTTAAAGTTTTCGTAGTTCTGTAGATGAGGGTCCCCGGCCATGAAAAATCTATCAGGGGTGTTGTCGAAGGTCAACTTTGTGAGTTGTGAGCCTGCCAAGACAACGCAGGCTAGTAACAGACAGATTGTTGCTATTTTGTGGCGATTTATATAGCTAAGGATGAATCCAAGAATAGAGTGAGTCAGCCGTGTGTTTTTACCATTCATGATATTATCCTTAAACGCGTTTCTACTGGGTCGTAGTCGCCGTATTCCAGGTTTCTTGAAGTTCTAGGGTTGCTTGTTGTATTTGTTTAAGTCCGCAATTTACTCGATCTAGGTGGGTCCTAAAAGACAGTGCGCAAAAGCGTATGCAATAGGTATCTTTTATGGTTGTCAGCATTAGAAAGATAGTTTTTTTGCTGTTTATCTTTTCCAGTAATGCTTGGTTAATCTTCCTTAGGTTCTCATCGGATTGATCTAGAATGACTAAGTGAAATGCCAATACAGATAGCGTTGGCTCAAACACCAACTCTAACCCGGGTGTATTTCTTAATATGTTCGCGGCATGTTTAGCAAGTAATAACTTCTCTTCTAAGTTTTCGCGAAATGGCTCTATTCCGTGCAGCATGAGTGGCAACCAAATACGAAGCCCTCGCCATTCACGTGTTTGCTCGGTGGAATAGGAGCAAAAATCTATTCTACTGGGGTCATCTTGAATTGGGCCATAGAAATCAGCATCAATCTCGTGAGCTTGCTTTAGCGTTTTGCCATCCTTAACGATCAATGCACCGGTGCCATAGGGCAAGAATAGTGATTTATGCGGATCTAATGTGATTGAATCACATTGCTCTATCCCTTTGAATAGAGCCTTGCCATGCTCAGTAAGCGCGAAAAACCCCCCGTAAGCGGCATCCACATGCACCCAGACATCCTGACGTTTGGCGATGGTGGTTATAGATGTGAGGTCATCTACGGCACCAGTGGTGAATGTACCGCCGTTTGCAAAGATAAAAAAAGGTAAATATCCGTCTTTCCGGTCCTGTTCGATAAGTGCTTCTAGCAAATCAACCTGCAGACAGCCGGACCTATCTGATGCTATATATCGAATTGCGTCATTAGGAAAGCCACATATCATGGCGGACTTGTTCAAAGAAAAATGCGCTTGATCTGACGCATAAATGCGTGCTCTTCTAAGGTCCTTTCCTCTTAGGTAGTGTTGTCGAGCAGTAAACAGCGCAGTCTGATTGGATTGGGATCCACCGCTTGTAAACGTGCCGCGAGCGGAGTCAGGGTACCCTACCATTGCTTCAAACCAGCGTATGACACTAGCCTCTAACTGCACTGCACCTGGGGCAGCAACCCAGCGTCCGATAAAACGGTTAACGGTACCTGCGATTAGATCGGCGGCTGCAGAGTGCGGTAGTCCACCACCACCAAAGTACCCTAAGAACCCAGGGCCACTGGTGTTATATCCATAGGGAATGACCTCAGAAAACAGTTGATTGAGTATTGTCGATAGATCGTCAGGGTGCTCGGGAAACGTCTTGCTTAGCGTTAGTTGCGGTAGCGCTTCATTGCTAGCATCTTGAGTGTCTATAGAATCAATATTTGCCTCAAGACGTTCGACAATTTTCTCAATTAAATCGCGGAACTGAGAGCCATCAAGTTCAAGCTCTTTATTGTGATGAGTGAGTAGATCCATTGTCGATGCACCGGTATTTGTTGTTGGCATGGGTTCCAATCCTACACGTCTTCTGCTAATCGAAAGCCCATTACGTATAAGTCTGAAGCATACTTTCCGTGCCGTCGGGTTGTCCTCGCAAGATCACGAAAGCGGGTATAGCTACCGCCTCTGGCAATAAGGTAGGGGCCATTTTCTAGCAGGTCGTCCATGATGGCTTCATCAGCGCTGTAGGGTGCGTAATAGGACGAGGTATATTCTTCTACGTTGCCGGCCATATCCAAGCAGCCACAATGGCTTTCACCTTTTGGAAAAAGGCCAATCGGCGTGGTATTGATTAATCCTGATTCAACGGTGTTGGCATGATCTTTCTCAAAGGTATTTCCCCAAGGGTATTCATTTTGGTCGTGGCCTTTGGCTGCGAATTCCCACTCAGCTTCGGTGGGCAGTCGAAATGTCCTACCGGTTGTTTCATTCATCCATTGTATATAAGAATCTATGGCGCCAAGGGAGAGGGAATGAACAGGGTGGTTCGATAAATGCTTGGGGTATATTCTATATTGCCAGTAAGGAGGGCACTCTGCGTCAACATTACTATCCATATAGCATTTATAGTCAGCGTTGGTGACGGGAAATTTAGCTATCTTATACGTTGCTAATGTCACAGGGGTAGGAGGGCATTCTTTCAATACCCACTCTTCTTTAACACCTAACGTAGAGAACTCATTAGTTGTCGCAATCGCATCAGATTTTGATATACCCATGGTAAAAGTACAACCAGGTATTTCCTGCATAATAGGATCAATGGGGCTAATTCGGGGATCTCCGATAAGCGTTAACAGAGAAGCAGCCAAATACCTTTCTTCAAAGCTGGATTCTTTCGACGCAGTGACTGAAAGTAGTCTCGGTAATTCTAACGCTAGAGATGCGAAGAGGGGGGAGCCTTCGAAGTCAACATCATTGGATTGAAAGTGGTCCGGCATGTTCATCGCTTTTTCTAAAGGCAATGTGTTGATTTCACCAATTGGTGTCTCTAATAACCGGTAATCTGTAAGGTTGAAGTTACTATCCATTTTCTCTATACCTGTGTGTACAATTTGATCATCAATCGCTGCCTATAGATCCCATATTGAATTGTGAAAAACTATGCGGTAGCCATCGAGGTCTTCATAGGTTTTTCCAAGTTCATCCCAATAAGGGTTATATGACTTTACCGGTATAAAACCTGATGATTCTGCTTGAACGCAGCGTTTTTCCCATTCGTCGCGATCTTCTACATAAAAAGCCAATAGGTTATCAGCTGTGGGGGCTTTACCGACGGTAGTGCCTCTATGATGTGTGAACTCTAAATGGTAATTGGATGCCTTATGACCGAGAATTACACCATCGAATCCCGCGTGGTCGTAGAAGTCCGTAAGAATTTCGAATCCTAAACCGGTACTATACATATCAGCAATTTGAGACAGATTGTCGGTGGGGCGAGCGATACGCATAATTGGTTGTTTACTATTCATAATGATGTCCATTAACGTTGAATTAGATACTCTAGAGTGCCATGGCTATTTTCTATAGCAAGTTAATCCATACCAACCAAAGTAGAAGAATGTTTAGCGGCAATATACCGTTCAACGTCATGCCATTCTTCTGATGTCGCAAGTGCCGGAAAAATAGTCGCCGTACAGTGTGTATTCCCTTTATCCATCGAAATATGTCTAGCGGCAATCAAATTGGCGGCAGACGAGGAACCAATCTTGATGCCTTCTCGTTGGTAAAAGTCGTTCATGCAGGAAAGACATTCTTCATAGCTAATTCTAAAGTGTTTTTCTACCTGGTCTTCATTTTCCATAACGAAGCGTTGCTTTTGGCCGTAGCCTAAACCACCTGAACCACTAAATTTCTTCTGACTGTTTGGTGGCGCTTTGTCTCCGTATGCGAGCTCGGCTGGGTTTGTGGCGTATAGTATCGCTTGTGGGAAATGCTCCGTAAGGCGATTATATACGCCCATTAAAGTACCTCCAGTACCAATGGACGCAACCCAGGCATTAATGTTCACGGGTATCTGATTCACCAGTTCAACCCCGGTGGTGTTGTAGTGACACAGTAGGTTTGCCCTATTCTCGTGCTGGTAGAGAAAGGACCAAGATGGATCATTAGCAGCGATGTCTTTTGCTGCATTGATGACACCTAAAAAACCCTTCTCTTTTTCAACAAAATGCAGCTGCGCTCCAAGATCTTTGATGCGCCTTACGGTGGAGGCGGCGCTACTTTCGCTAAGCACCAGTTTAAGCTTTACATCGAGTATGTTTGCGATGAGTGCGAGTGATATACCTAGGCTTCCACCGGTATATTCCAAAAATTTGATCTCCTCCGTATTGTTTTTTCTGTCTTCCATGAAAGCGTTGATCAAGTGATAGGCAACTCTGTCCTTTATTGAGCCGGTAGGATTTTCCCATTCACATTTTGCGAATATACGTCCATTTTTTCCTCCATTAGGGACTTCCAGTAAACTGGTGTTACCTAGGGACGATTCGAAAGACGATATGGAGTTCTCTGGCATCATGTCGCTCACCTCAGTTGGTTATTGGTACTATTGATCAGGCAATGCTCAGGGATCAGTAATTCTTAAGAATCACGGAGTAAAATGTGCCAAATAGGTACTGGGTAGAAAAAAGACAATTTTCGTCGCTGGACAAATTGTGATAAAGCGTTGCGCTGGCCATATGTTTGGTTCGATTGCCGCCGTAGTGATTGGTTATTTTTTCTAGAATATACGCGTATATGAGTTTGCCAATGCCAGAGTCGGGATATTTGAGATCGAAAATAATAACTTGAGATTTTTCATTCTGAAATTTACTGAGTCTATTAAATACGCGGGTTGAGTCGTCGTCTAACGCTATGCCCATAGAACAAAATACAGCATCAAAGTGATTGTGATATTCCTCTGGTTCAAATTTAAGAACATCATCTTCTACTAGCGTAATATTTTTTATGCCTTTCTCATCAATATTCTTTTGCGCAACATCAAGCATTGATCGTGAGAAATCCACACCGACGATCTCTCCTGTGGGACCGATAACATCTAATATAGGTGTGAAGTCTTGTCCGGAACCACAAAATAATACGAGTACTTTATCGCCTTCCTTTAGGTGTGACCTTGAGAGTAAACGCTTTTTTATGAGGAATGATACTGGGGTGAACCCTCTCTTGTTATAGCTTTCACCGCCAATTTTGTTATATAGATCGACTATTTCCGTGTTCATACCAGATTCCTATCTTTAGACAGATGAATTGTTAAACAAAAAATAATTAGCCTGATTTGAAATTGGATCGTCAAAAAAAACAAATCTCGTAGGCGTAGTCATAATACTGAGCACGAAAGGATTGGTACATAGAACTTAGGGTGTACATTGGTTCTAAATATACACCCTTTGACATAGTGCGGCTGTGAGCGCGTGACGATACTATTCGAAACTAATGACTACTGACGGATACGATAATCGGTCGTAAACAATTTTCCAAGGAGATGCTATGAAACATTCGGATAGTTCGCGATCAAGTGAATCAGGGGTTAGCCAAGTTGATTCAGCTCATGAGAAAATAAATCAGAATACTGTTCAGAATAGTATGTCGTCGCAAGAATTTTTACGCCACCGTGGTCCAATCACGAGTACTGCTGCGGTAGTGGGAACACGAAAAGTGGTAACGGGAGCCTATGACGGTGCGGTTGCTCTTTTCGATTTAGACAATGGAGGTATTTCGCTACTTGGGTATCACACACACCTTGTTAATCAGGTGACGGTAGATAGCATGTCTGGGAATTGGGCTGCATCCTGCTCTTCTGATTACACCATTCACCTATGGGACCTCAAAGGTGGGGAGCGGAAAAAAATTCTCCGTGGGCACGCTGACGATGTGGAAGATTTCATATTTGTTGATGATGCCACTGGCATATCAGCCTCTCGTGATCAGCGAATATTTATTTGGGATTTACATTCCGGTGCTATTAAGCAGGTACTGGATGCACATGAGAAAGATGTTTTGTCGCTGGCTTACAATGATGGCCTTCTTTACTCATCGGGTGATGATAAAACCCTCAGGGTGTGGGATGTAGCGTCTGGTGATCTTATTAATACCATTGGGCCTTTTGATCTTGAGACTGACACTTGTGCAATAGACCCTGTGCACAATCGGATCGTAGTGGGTTGTGATGATGGGATAGTGAGAATATTTGATGTTAAGAGCGGGACACCTGTTTTTGAAATAGCGGCGCATTCTTCCGGTATCAAGAAAGTAGCGGTATCTAAGACAGGGGATATTTTATCGGCAGCCTATGATCAACGTATTATTATCTGGAGTGGCTCTACCCTTGAGAAGAAGCTTGAGTTAGAGAATGTTATGCATAAGTGGGAACGATCTTTTAGCTTCTCAGCTGACGGTAGCACTATCTTTGCGGGTACTTTCGACGGCACACTTTTAGAATGGGATACATTAACAGGGAAGTTATTGAACGAGGCTCGTGCGGATGGTGAGGGAAACGCATGCTTTAATCGGGTCGCTGCTTCGCCAACGGGGACTGCGGTCACCGTTGCAGATGATGGTTGGATCAGAATGGCCGAATTCAGTGATGGGTCAGCAGGGTGGGGAGATCGAATTTTCCCAACAAGCGGTCGTATGTTAATGAACGCGGTTGCTATTGATACTACTGGCAAGTTTGTTGCAACGGGTGCTCATGATCAGAAGTTACACATGTACGACCTCGAGGATGGTCAACTGGTCAACCATAGAGAAAAAAGCCTAGGAGAGGGGCCGATTAACTTTATTGATATTGCAACCCAAGAAGGCTACGAAGATAACGCGTTTGTGGCGTGTTATAGCGGCCGAGTTGCATGTGTAACGCCAGAGTGCGAGATACGAGCATGCTTTCCTGTACACGAAGGAGCGGTCAAGTCCGTTAGGCTGCACCCAGTGAAAAAGCTGGGAGTCAGCTGCTCTGCTGACGGTTCGATGAGTTCGTGGACATTTGATGGAAAAATCATTGGCCAATATTTGGGTCATACCGCGATTATTAATGATGTGGCTTTTTCGTATTCTGGTAAAAGAATCGCAAGTGTTAGCCGTGACTTTACGTTAAAAATCTATGACTTCGCAGAGGGAACGTTGATTGATTCTATTAGTCTAGGGCGACGTTCATTAAAGTCCGTGTGTTTCGCCTCGGAGGACATTGTGTTTGTGGGAGATTATTGGGGTGGTCTTATTCGGGTTGACCTTACTACTGGCGAAGTTCAGCGGGAAAAAATTGCAGACAATGGAATAAGCAGTTTGGCAGGCTGTGGGGAATTAATGTTAGCAACATCCTATGACGGCAGTGTATGTGCTATTGATCCAAAGCAAAAAGGTGTCGCTCATAGAATAGAAGCGATGAAGCAGAATTTAAGTGTGCCAGAAAGAGAGGAGGTTGCATGAGCACGAATAATGGAGAGAGTAATGTGATATTTGAGATGCTTGCTTGCACAAAGCTGCCCATAGTGACAGGTAAGGTTGTTGATGCAGTAGTATTCGGTAGTGATGCATCGGACCCCGAGGTTATTGCTTTGGTGCATAAAAAGCCGGGAGCCGATACTGATAAAGCGCTAGTGAGATTACATAGCGCGTGTATCACAAGTGAGGTATTGGGTTCGTCGAAGTGTGATTGTGCAGAGCAACTTGATACGGCGATTTCCCTTGTGTCAGAAGCAGACTGGGGGATTGTTGTTTATTTACTTAAACATGAAGGTAGAGGGATTGGGTTAGTCAATAAAATACGTGCTTATTCACTGCAGGATAAAGGGTTAGATACTGTTGACGCTAACTTAGAGCTTGGCTTCGGGGCGGATGACCGGGATTTTGATCCAGCGGTTAAGGCGCTTGAATTGATGGGAGTAAAGCGTATTGAGCTCCTCACCAATAACCCCGACAAAGTGGCGGCCCTTCGAACTTCTGGTTTTGATGTAGTTAAGCGTATCGCGATGGATGTCCCGATTACCGATTTTAATCGCGGTTATCTTATTAAGAAGCAGCAGTATTTTGGTCATCAACCGGCACGCTGTCCAAGTACGGAATTCCTAACAGTAGAAGCTGTCGCAGATATCTTTGAATCTGAAATATCGAATGCCGCACGAGGGGTCAGTGCGTTAGTGGTTCACATTGAGAAAGCGAACGCAGACACATCGAACGCTCAAAATGATGTGGTAGTTCAGGTAGCAGAGGTAATTAAAGGGCATGCACTATTTGAAGCATCCTTGATAGCCAGGATGTCTGATGATCGGTTCTTAATACTGTTACGTGATACCGATGTTGAGTTAGCAGAAAGAATGGCGGAGAAATTACACGACGCGATTAGGTCTGTAAATACACCTCATAAGAAGAATGGAGATGGGTTGAAACCTATTGCATCCAGTATTGGTATTGCTGATTCCTGTACTGGGGGGAGCATGTCTGAATTGACGTCGGCTGCTACCGCTGCGGTTGAGAGGGCGCTTGGAAATGGTGGGCAACAGATAGCCGTTGGATCTGAGGCATCTATGTGCACTGCTTAGTTCTACAGTGTCTTGTCTTTAAGGGATTTTACGAGGGGGAGATGTGGCTACATTGTTGAATACCGATTCTCAGCATGCAGGTTTCATGGAGCAAGCGTTAGCGTTAGCGCGGTTGGGACGCTATACCACCATGCCAAACCCTAGGGTAGGTTGCATATTGGTAAAGAACGGTCGTGTTATTGGTCGTGGTTGGCACGAAATTGCCGGTGAGGGGCATGCTGAAGTCGTTGCTTTAGCGGACGCGAAGAGAACGGTTGAGGGGGCCACCGCTTATGTCACTCTTGAGCCTTGCAGTCACTTTGGGAAAACCCCACCTTGTTGTGATTTGCTAATTGAATCCGGTGTCGCTGCAGTGGTAATCGCCATGACTGATCCCAATCCTGACGTATCAGGTGAAGGCGTTAAGCGACTAGAAGATGCGGGTATAACTGTCATTAACGGTGTACTGGAAGAGTCTGCCCGCCAATTAAATCAGGGATTTATAAAGCGTATGGAAACAGGGCTACCCCATGTGCGGTGTAAAATGGCGATGAGTCTGGATGGACGCACCAGTATGGCATCAGGAGAAAGCCAATGGATTACCGGCTCTGACGCGCGAGAAAAGGTGCAACAACTGAGAGCTGAAAGTTGTGCCATTGTCACTGGCATTGGCTCGATACTTCGGGACGATTCCTCTTTAACAGTGCGAATAGAGCAGTTTGGTAAATTGGAACCCGGTGTTAATAGGGATAGTTTGATAGCACGGCAACCGCTTAGGGTTGTTGTGGATTCTAATCTGCGTATACCCCTTGATGCGAAAGTGCTTTCCCAACCGGGCAAAACGATCATAGCGACGTCAGTGAGAAGCATCGATAAAGAAGAGGAGCTAAAGCGCCGCTGGGGAGTTGAGTGTGTTTTTTTACCTGATGAGAGTGGAAGGGTCGATCTAGAAAGGTTACTGCGTTGGCTTGCTGAAATGCAATGCAATGAGGTGTTGGTGGAAGCTGGATCGACGTTAGCCGGTGGGTTTTTGGAGAATAATCTTATTGATGAATTTACATTATTTATGGCTCCTTCATTAATGGGGTGTACTGCCAAGGGATTGTTTGACTTACCACTGGAGTCACTATCAGACCGTATTCAATTGCAAATAAAGAATATTTATGCGGTAGGAAAAGATTGGTGCATCGAGGCTTTACCAGCGTGTTAATGTCCAGGTTAGTATTCAAAAATTTCAGATATATGTACGCGTAATTAGGATCTTAGAATATAGGAAATATTTATGATTAAAGAAACTGTATTTATTATCGGGGGGCAGCGTTGGAAAATATCGGATAAAAAATTTCAGATGGTTGAAACACCTTCTTCCGGTGAAGTAAAGATTCCAGTATTCGATAAATCAGTGGCAGATAAGTTGCTGGGCGTGTCTAAGAATACGTTGGAGGATACGCCAAGTTATGAAATAGTGTCTTTTCTTAATGCGGTTGGTCAGCGTTGGAAAAGTAAAGAATACTCGCGTCGTAGAACCTATGTTAAAGATCTACAAAAATATCTTGGTTATTCCGAGAAAATGGCAAATGCGGAGGCTGACTGGATAGCCCTAATGTTATGTTCTCACGTGGGCTTACAAGACACCGTGGCTGTAGAGTTAGGCAATCGCCATATCCTGGACCGATGGATAATAAGGGAAGACTCCGAAGTTAGAGCATATGCGCGAGGCAGTGTTTTGCATATGCTGCCGGGAAATGTCCCTCTTTCATCCGTTGTTTCTATATTACGTTCAATACTGACAAAAAATATAACCATCGCCAAAATGTCAGGAGAGGATATCTTTACTCCAATGCATTTGGCTCTCAGTTTCCGTGATGTTGATCAAGACCATCCTGTCACTAAATCTGTCTCTATTGTGTACTGGCGTGGAGGGTTGGAAAGCCCTGAAATCATGTCAGTGGTTAATAATGTGGATGTTGTATGTGCCTGGGGAGGGCAAGAAGCCATTGATTGGGCGGTAAAGCACTGCCGGAGCCATACAGAAATCATCAAATTTGGCCCCCGAAGGAGTTTAAGTATTTTGGATAAGGGTGCTTGCCCAAATGAAGCAGCGAATGCGGTGGCGCACGATATATCCGTGTATAACCAGAATGCATGTTTTTCAACGTTGCAGTTGTTTTATGTGGGGGACCCAACTGATTTCATCGAGATACTTAAGGTTTCTCTAGACCTGTATTCCAATGAACTTTTACCCCCTGAGTCGGTTAAGAGTGTCGATACTCAATCGGGGCATGCATTGGCGGTATTGGAAGCTGAATTCAAAGGCGATAGTGTTTATGTTGCGGATGATCATGCGTGGCGAATTATCGTGTGTGATCCGAAACAAGTCGGTAAACACCCCCGAGGACGCACATTATATATTCATCCTGTTACCTCAATGGATTCTGTCTGTGAGTTTGTTGATAGCAGTGTGCAAAGCGTTTCAATGATGCCCCTAGAATCATCACGTTTGATTCGAGATAAGTTAGCAGCGGCTGGTGTAGATCGGATTGTTGAACTGGGTGTAAATAACGTATTTCGCATTGGAAGTTCCCATGATGGTGTGTATCCGCTACAACGTATGGTTCGATTTGTGTCTAATGATCTTCCCTCTAGTCATCATCCAAAAGGGATCACTTTTTCAATTGAACAAACCTCTATTTTAGAAGAAGAACGATTCTTGGAGTTGGTGCCATAACGATGGAAGAGAGAAAAGACAAGGTTATTATTGAGTCAGAGGAAATTGACACCATTATTTTTTCTGGAGAAAAAGTATGGAGACATACAAAAGAGGAGCAAGAGGCGATTAGGGAAAAAATGGTTAGGGAGGCCTTTCTGTATCACGTTGATTCCTGTGGGGAGTATCGTGATTATGTCGGCAGAAAGATCGATAATTTGTCTGTTGATTTGTCGTCCATAGCGTTATCGGATATACCGCTAATACCAACGTCGGCGTATAAGAAAAATACCTTACTCTCAGTGGGCGAACCGGATGTGGCTAAGTGGTGCCTAAGTAGTGGTACTAATGGAATGAGAAGTCGAGTGCCAAGAGATAAGACATCCCTTGATCGTTTAATTGGTTCACTTGATGCTGGCAGTGAATTAATCAATCACTACTATGAACACGAGGTAGAGGTATTAAACTTAGGCCCTGATAAATATGAAGCGGGTGACATATGGTTTTCTTATGTAATGAGTTTAATTGAAACACTGTATCCAACGACCTGTTTTATTAATGAGGGAACATTTCTTATTGATGATGCCTTGGCTGAACTTGAATTATTAGAGCAGGAATCATCCCATGTAATGATATCGTCACCACCATTCTTAGTGATGGAGCTTATCAAATCACTAAAAAGTAAAGGACGTAAATTCAACTTTGGTCATCGTCTCACGATTATTACCGCGGGAGGATGGAAAAAGCGTAGCGGTGAAGCGGTACCGCGAGATACCTTAGTGTCGCTATGTCGCGATTATTTGGGAATTGAAGGGGATGATCAGTTTAGAGATGTATTTAATCAAGTTGAATTAAATACTGTTATTTTCGAATGCTCTGAGGGAAACAAGCATCTACCGCCTTGGGTTGCCGCGTTTGCACGATCACCAGTGGACCTACAAGCATTACCGGAAGGGGAAGAAGGGCTAATGTCTTTTCTCGATGCATCAGCCAATAGTTATCCGTGTTTTTACGTTGGGGATGATCTAGGGATCGTAGAGCATAAGGATTGCGCATGCGGTGTCAGCAGTAAAACCATTTCAATTAAAAGACGAGTGCAGACCCGCGATACCCGCGGTTGTGCCACATCAATCATGACGGAGGCCACGTAATGGAAATTGATCTACAACTAGAAGAATTCGACGTTCAATGTTCGATAGAGGGTTGTTCCTACATAGCCAATGAAGGGCAAGTTGAGAGGAATAATTCAATTCCTCGTACGATAAAAGTATGGAAGCTTAGCTCTGACAAGGTGTTAGATACTGGGAAGCCTGTTGTTATTTCGTCGGGATTTGGCAGGTCAATGGATCAGATGGGATCGCTCGCGGCAAACTTGGCTGCCAATGGTGTTCCAGTATATCGTTATGATTCACTCGATCATGCCGGTATGAGTGATGGGAACATGGTGGATTTCACCTTAAGTACCGGATTAGCAAGTCTGGAGGCGGTGATTGATTGGGTCGCACAACGTCATGGAGGGAGCGATGTGGGCTTAGTGTCCACGAGTTTAACCGCAAGGATTGCCTATCGTCTGGTTTCTACTTCGACAAGTATTGCTTTTCTTGTGACTGCCGTAGGGGTCGTGCATATCCGCAAAACATTGTTAAGTGTTATGGGTGAGGATTATTCGAGCTATCGAGAAGAAGAGCTACCCGCTACGGTAGATTTTGAACGCCAGCCTATTGGGACCATAGGGTTCTACACTGATTTTTTTAAGAACAATTGGTTGAACAAAGAAGAAACCATAGAGGAACTTCGTACCATTAACGTTCCTATATCTGCGTTTATCGCCAATGGTGACGAATGGATAGACCGATCCGAAATTGAAGAGGTTATTGATCCCAGTGCACATAGCAATAGAACAGTATTTATCATGGAGGATTGTGAGCATAATTTTGGAAAAAACTTACGGTCTGCAGAATATTTTCTGATCAGTGTCACTGATATCGTGTGTGGCTATACGTTACCTGATAGGGATGAGGAGCGTATACAAGTTGGCTTTGAACAAATATTAAACCAGTCAATTAAAGAGCGTCGCATACAGCGATCGTATACGAAAAAGTCTCGTGCCAAAGAGAGAGCGCACAGGAATAGTATTGAAGAAATATGTGAATCTTAATATTTAAATGAAAATATAAACAAGTATTTATAACGATATAATCATAACTGAGGTCTATAACCATGAAATGGGATTTATTAATTAGTACTGCGCAGCACCCAGAGTTTACAGCTCAAGAAGTTATCAGCAGAAGTATAAAAATGGCAAAATTGGCTGAAGATCTTAATTTTGATACGGCATGGATATTAGAGCATCACTTTACTCACTACGGAATTTTGCCATCGCCATTTGGTATGGCGGGATACCTTTTGGGAGCGACCAGTAAATTAAAAGTGGGAACCGCAATCAGTACGGTAACACTAGATCATCCACTTCGATCTGCAGAAAATGTGGCTGCTCTGGATCAATTAAGTGAAGGCCGCTTTATTTTTGGTATTGGACGAGGAGGGTTCCTTAAAGATTTTAAAGCGTTTGGTATAGATCCTACGACCAGTCGCGAGCGTATGGGTGAATATATGGACATCATTCACCAGGCATGGTCCACTGGGCGCGCTGCGGCCGATGGTGATTTTGTCAAATTCGATGAAGTGCCTGTCTTGCCTGAAACTTATACAAAGAATGGACCTCCAATCTATGCTGTTGCTACGTCTCCTTCGTCAATGGAGTGGTCTGCGAAACGCGGATATCCAATGTTAATGAATTGGTTGTTTGAAGATGAGGAAAAAGTATCCGATATCGAATACTATTCAGAAATTGCCGCTGAGGCTGGTTATGATCCTGAGTCTATTGATCACGCGTTGAACATTCTAGTCAGTGTTACTGAAGATAAAGAAGAAACACTCGCCACAACGAGAAAATACCTAAGTTGGTGGATGGACGAATACGTTCGAGCCTGCCAAATGTACGATGCTGATACTCAAGGCCTGAAAGGTTACGAATATCATCAAGATCTTTGGAAAGGGTGGGCTCATAAGAAGGTGAACACCGTTGATGCACGTGTTAATCGGGCAATTCGACTAAATGTTATCGGTAGTAAGCAGGAGTGTATTGAGCGCTTACATGAATTAATTGAATTGACTGGGCTTCGCCGATTTATTTGTGCTTTTGAAAATTTGGGCGAGACAGATAAGGTGCTTGAATCTATGCGAATATTTAAGGAAGAAGTGGCACCTGAAGTAGAGAAATTGATCGGTACGAGTATCGATGATGCGACTGAAATATCATCTACGACTAAGAAAAGAACAGTTGAGGCGGAAGAAGCATAGTGTTGTATAAGGAACGATCACGATCAAAAATTCTAGATAATAGTGTGAATTTTCACGCTGAAATATGATCGCAATACGACCTAGGACTGATTGGTATCGGTTTATTTTTTTAGCCGATACCATTAGTATTTAGTCCATCGGGTTTTCTAACTAAAACATCTAATGTTGTATGTGTAATCCTTTAGTTATCTGTAGTTGCTAGGATTATTTTATATTTGGTTTTTTGGAAACCTCAATGCGTTTTGGGATTATATCAAGTTATTGAAAAGACGGCTCGCTGTCATCACAATTTTTTGAAATTAAACACCCAGCATTTTAATCCTTTGGAATCGTGTACTTGATTCCTAAAAATATAAAAAGAGATGAATTGAATGGTGTTATATGTGTCGTTTGAATAAAGAATATAATGAGACTCTGTCCGGGAAAGGTCCAATAAAGGTTATTGTTCAAACGCATACTACAGCAATAGATGTATTATTACGTTATGTGCTGCAGTCATCGGAGGAAATCACCCTTTTACCTTGTGCATCTATTGAGCCACATCGATTACCCAATGGAGAGGGGGTGTTGGTGAGTGAGTACGAACCGGGAGCTGCTAGAGTTCAATTCAAAAAGGAACAGAAGATTCGTTGGCCACGTCTATTAATTGGTAGCGCGTTGCCATCAGAGGAAGAGGTCAGTGTTTTTCAGTCAGGAGAGGCAGGTTATCTTTCGTTGCCCAACCAGTTGCCTTTTTTGGTTAAGTCAATTTCGGAGATAGCTAATGGGGGGCTTTGGTTTAGTCGAGATATATTGTATAGAGTGCAAAAACTATTGGAGTATGAAAGCGATACTGAGCAGCCGAGCTGTGGATCTGAGTTGATAAAAATGCTGCTGACCCGAAGAGAATATATGGTTAAACAGTCAGTCTGCCTAGGGTTACGTAATAAAGAAGTTGCTGATCGACTGTCTATTAGCGAGAAGACGGTTAAGTTACACCTGAATCGAATTTTTAAGAAACTCTCTATCACCAGTCGTGGAGAACTTATGGCTCTTGACCATGACCCACAGGGCTTGTCTCGTCTAAGTTCATAGTTTTATTCTGGAGAATATTGATGGCGAAATAACGCAATATACTTGGGTAATTGGAAAAACAGCGTTCCATCGCATTTGGATTGTGTTGAGTAATGGCGATATTGCGAGAAATGCAATATCAGAAAGTGTTTATCGTTCAGTTAATAATGTGGCTTCAGGGTTGGGTGTTATTGGATTCGGCTCTATAGCCACTTTGGGTGAAAACTGAAAAAAGAGATTGGGCTCACTTAGAATGTATAAGGTCCTGTCTTCGCCCAGGGTAATTCCCTCTGGTTGTGGTATTTCATATCCCAAGTCGTTGTTGTAACTACTGAGATCCAATCGACTAATTTTTTCACCTTGTAGATTGGTTTCGATGACTTGTTTGGATTCATCGCTTAATAGTAAAAGATGATTGTAGTGTGCATCAAAATATAGCCCAGAGACATCGTCATTGTTGAGCGATGAAGTCTCTAGATTCCAAGGAATAGATACCGATACGCCAAGATCCTCACCGATAAAGCCATCAATTTGTAGTAGCTCGCGTGGAGATTTTTCATTGGAAATGAAAAGTCGTCCAGATTTCGGGTCGGAGGTAATTCCTTCAAAACCATTATTATCGGCCACAGGCTTAGGCAGGGAAAAGCTACGCAGCTGTGCGCGGCTTAACGCTTGAGTGTCCGCATCGATTGTGATTATTACAACGCTACGTTTTCGCTCCTCGGTAATGGCAAATTCATGCCCACCCAAGTGAGTGATGCCTTCTGTGTCTTCAAACCCTTCAAGAGGGATGCGTCGCAATATCGTACCTTGTGTGGTTAGCTCGATAATTTGCTCTGGGTTATTGATCGCGGCAAATAGGGTGCCAGTCTCGGCGTTATAAGTCAGGCCTGAAGCGTTATTGTGTATACCTCTGAGTGCAACCGGCGGGGCCTTTACTCGGTAGTGATGTAGGTTGATGCTATTCGATAAGTAGTGATCTGTTGGCATTGAAGGTGTGTGTGAAAAAAAAGCTAACACCCCTGTCATTGGCAAGCTACTTAGAAAATAGAGATTACGATATTTTATTATATGTTTTCGTATAATCATTAATTCTCCATCCAGTCAATGTCATAGCACGTTTAAACACCCTAACTTTTGAGTGTGGTATCTGTATGACAACGGCAGTATTGCTAAATTGCGGTCAATATACGTTGAATGACTTAACGTTTCTATACATCCAACCTATATTGTCTCGGTAGTGTTGATAGGCTATCTGCTATTATAGGTATACATATTGCTTGAGTCATATTTACATGTGCGGTGTCGCTAGATTGTTGTTTTTATTAGAGTTTGTTGCAATAGGTGGACGTGAGCCCTATTACTGATGTTGTATTTTTGTTGATGGTGAAAGTTTAATCTATGCTTAGTGTTTCTATCGGAAAATGACGTTATAAGCTTATTAATGGGAAATCACTGGTGCTCTCTTAGGCTCTTCTTACTGCTAGGATTATCATTCCTTGGAAGCAACGCTATTAGTGGCGTGGTTGATGTATCCAATGTACGGAATGTTAATGCCTTAGTGACGTCTAAATTCACGTATTTTGAGGATAATACAGGTTTGGTATCGCCTCAAGATATCATTAGCAAGCCCAGCCATTATCAATGGCATAGTATCGATCGTTCCTCAATCAGTTTTGGGTTTACCAGTTCGACTTATTGGCTAAAGGCTGAGCTTGTGAATACCTCCGCATTCGCGAAAGAGTTCTATCTTGATATAGCCTACCCAAAAATCACTTCCGCCCAGCTATACCTTGTTTCTGGCGACCAATCAAAGCCAGAGATTACCGATGTTATATCCATAACCTCGAGTGACTCGATAACAAGTCGAGCTGTACCGCATAGACACCCCATATTTCCGATAGCGCTGGACGTTGGGCAGCATCAGGTTGCCTATCTTCGGTTGGAGAATAAGTTTGCTTTGGCAGTGCCAATACATCTGTGGGAACCTGAGGTTTTTGATGCGAACGACAAGGTGTATATACTGCTACAAGGCGGCTATTTTGGTTGTATGTTAGCAATGCTGATATACAACATGTTCATCTATTTTAGTACTAGGGATAGAAGCTTTCTTTATTACGTGCTTTTTATCGCATCCCTTATTTTCTTTTCGATTATTGATCGTGGATTCGGAAGTGAATATCTATGGCATGATAATGGGATATGGGATTTCAAATTATACGTTGCATTTGTCGCGATTTCGGTTGCCCTAGCGACGGCATTTGGGCGCGTGTATTTATCGGTGGTCACTTATAGTACTCGCTATGATCAATCGTTGAAGGTCATGGAGGCAGTATCCTGGGGGTTGGGAGCTTGGGCACTTGTGATGCCATCCATTGAGCTTATTATGCTGATTGTACTGGCCATGCTTGTAGCGGGAACGTTAGTCATTCTCAGTGCGCTGTATGTATTACGCCAGGGACAAATATTGGCAAAATTTTATTTGTTCGCATGGGTTGTCATTATTGTCGGTGGAGTGACCCACATTTTTGGTAACTTCGGTATTGTTCCATTTAGTACTGCGACCGAACATATGCTGCAAATATCGAATATGATTGAGGCGATGTTATTGTCTTTCGGGCTTGGATTTAGAATTAATTCTCTGAAGAAGGAAAGGCAACGGGCTCGTATTGAGGCGATGCAAGAACGCGAAAATACTGAGAAGGAGAAAGAAGTAAATCAAGCGAAGACGCAGTTTTTTGCCACAATGAGTCATGAGTTTAGAACGCCGTTGACCGCAATATTAGGATATTCGGAATTATCAAGAAATACGGATATATCGGTTCAAGACAAAGATAAGAACATCAAAACTATTAATCAAAGTGCACAATATATGTTGCAGTTGATTAACGATATATTGGATTTATCTAAGATTGAATCCCAAAAGATGGACGTTGAGATAATGCCTGTTAACGTCCTCTCACTGGTTGGTGATTTGCAAAACTTTATGCAAGTATTGGCTGATAATCAGGGTATTTATTTTAGGGCGGAGTGTATTTATCCTATTCCAAAGCGAATCAAAACGGACCCTACACGTTTAAAGCAGGCTCTCATAAATTTGTGTTCAAACGCGATTAAATTCACTAAAAAAGGCGGGGTTTTACTTCAAGTTCGTTGCGACGAAGGTGTGATCTATTTTTCAGTGATTGATACTGGGATTGGGATAAAAGGAGATGTGCAGGATAAATTGTTTTCTGCATTCTCTCAAGCGGATAGCTCTACTACACGAAATTTTGGTGGCACCGGGCTTGGTCTCTATTTGAGTAAAATTATCGCTAATCGTTTAGGGGGAGATATTGCTGTACGGAGTGAGTTTGGAAAGGGGAGTGATTTTACCATTACTGTAGATCCCGGTGATCTTAGCGAGTGTGAATGGATCGATGAGGGAGGTCTGTTTGATCAAGTCGATACGCAATGCAATCAAAAATTAGAGGAGGGGAAAGAGGTCGATGGTAATAGTGTATTACTGGAGAGTAAGCGAGTTTTGGTTGTCGATGATAATCCCGTGAATACAAAGCTATTAGGTTTTCATTTGGGAAAACTTGGTGTTTCCAGCGTTTGCGTTAGCGACGGTGTTGAAGCGATAGCCCGTGTATTGACTGAAGAATTTGATGTGATCTTTATGGATATCAATATGCCGATCATGGATGGTGTTGCAGCGGTTAAATTACTACGAGAAAAGGGGGGCGAAACTTCAATATACGCGTTGACAGGTAGCGTAGACGAAGAAAGTATCAAACAATTTTCATCGGCAGGGTTTACTGGGTATTTGCCAAAACCCTATGACCTGAATAGAATTAAAGCCAGTATTCAGTCGTAGAATTTATAGGGGCAAGGATGATAGGTTTTTTCGAGAGATAAATTATTTTGTTGATATTGAGGAGGGGTTAAGGGGTCTTCAAGAGTATAGGGGTTCGATGTTTAACATTTAGCTGAGACAAATTCTCATACCAATAGTGCTCGATAAGAGTATTCATTAGCCCGCTATCTCTTGCTTTTAGCAGTGACTGTTCAATAATTGGTTGTAGATGTGACTTGGATTTTGCCAAATAAAATATAAAGTCCCTGTCATACGAAAAAACAAGATTTTTCTCGATTTCCAAATTAGGGTGTTCTCTTAATTCAGGAAGAATCTCGTTGACGCCGCGAGGAAAATAATCAATGCCCCTGTTTTTAGATTCAAGCATCGAGTAAATATTTCTCCACTTAACAATCTCTAGATACTTCAGACTATTATGCTTCCATACCTTGGCGTCATACCAGTTTTTTCCTAAAGCGGAGGACAAATTAAGCTCCCGAAATTCGGCTAAATTTGAGATATTGTCATAGATAGGCTGGCTATTCTTTGGTATCAGTAGAACCCTATTTCCAATCAATCCATTGGTTAGGTTAACCTTAATGGGGATAAATAATTCGTCCCTTTCCTTTGTTTGCAAGAACCAATGAATCGACAGCAGTCCCCTACGAAGAGATGCTGTAATCCATTGTTGGGATTTGTCAGATATGTTGTCGAAACTAAGTTGGTGGCCATTTTGCTCTAATGCCCTTAGTAGTAATTCATGATAATACTGGTGGCTACCATCTGAAAATGTCGTTGCAGATAGCTGTACTTCATCTGCGGCGGAAGGAGCGCTGACTAAATAAGAGAGAAGCAGATATGTAAGAGTATGTAATAACTTCATATTTAGCTCTGATGCGATGGAAATACATTATGTCTTGGGCAGCGGATGTTGGAGTATAGATTATAGTCAATATTTTGGGGTTCCTATTGGCCAAATTACCTATATTGTATTGGCTAAGGTCGTTAATGTAGTGGCGGATACTTTCTCGCGGGATGGATGTAAGGAGGCGGTAAAAAATCAATGGAATCTATTATACTGAATGGATTCTCATAACATAAAGGCCCTCGATAATGAATGATCATCAATCCGATGTAGAGAAAGAGCTTAGAGTGAAACTCGCAGCATGTTATCGCATTTTCGATAACATGGGATGGAGCGAGATGATCTTCAACCATATTACTGTGAAGATTCCTGGTGAAAGTGATGCTTTCCTTATTAATCCCTATGGGTTGTTGTACAGCGAAGTAACTGCGTCGAACTTAGTTAAGGTAGACATTTCTGGCAATATTCTTGAACCTACACAATACAAAGTAAACCCCGCCGGTATGCTGATACATTCGACCATTCATGAGGCACGCCCTGATGCGCACTGTATTGCCCATACCCATACCAACGCCGGAATGGCAGTTGCCTGTCAGCAAGATGGCCTGCGTATCGATAACTTTTACTCAGTGTTACTGCATAACCGTGTGGCTTATCACGACTTTGAAGGCATCACAGTAATGGATGGAGAAAAAGAAAAACTGGTACAAAATTTAGGGGATAAGAACTTTGCTATTCTTCGTAGTCATGGCTTATTAACCTGTGGTAATAGCATTCCAGCTGCCTTTGCTAACATGTGGGTATTGCAACGAGCCTGTGAAGTTCAAATGGAGGCCGATGCTACCGGTAGGCCACTTATCCGAGTATCTGAAGCCATTGGTGATATGACGGAAAGATTGTTGAGTATTCAAACTGCGGGGGCGGAATGGGGTGAGTTAGAATTTAATGCGATGGTCCGCAAAATAGATAAGATAGATCCTTCGTATAAGGAGTGAATTGTAGATAGGATACAGAGAGTGATTCTAATCACCTTGCCATCGAGACTGATGCAAGTGTTTCTCGAGATAAAGTGGGCGAGGCTTCCGCAGGATAATTTTTAGGTTTATTCGAAAATAGTAAAAGCTTCCTTGTATAAGGAAGCTTTTAGAGGGACGTCTGATTTATTTTTTGGTTAGCTTTAGATTTAACGTCGAGTGTAGCGTCGTCGTAATCCAAGCATTAGTAACCCTAGACCGAACAGTGATAATGTACCGGGTTCTGCTATTTCGATCGTATGTTTTTCTACAACGTAGCCGTGGACGAAACCTGAGCCTGCTCCGGTATAGTCATTCCACCCCCAATTTCCAGCATTAAATCGACCATCTAAGGCAATATGTGGCTCTCCTGCATTGTTATTCGGTTCACCGGCTCCCCAATAGGTAAAGTCGAAAATTTCCCCAGTTACCCAGGTCCATTCCGTGGTGAATACGCCTCCAATATAATATTCGATTAGCGCCCCAGAAGCTGGGCCAAGCATGCTAGTAATGAAATTCTGCTCCGCGAGCGAGGTTATTGTTGCGAGGTCCCACCCAGAGCCTAATGCTTGTGCCTGCGTTCGAGCAATACTCCATGAGGTTGAAGGAGCGTAGATCACCTCGTACTCGTGCCCATTAGCACCCCAGGTCATAGGCACAGCATTTACACTATTACTTAACATAGATAGTGTGGAAAAAGTGATGAGAGCGGCAGCAGCGTATTTTTTCATGATTATTTATGTCCAAATATTTTTTGGCGAGTTAATTAAATACGCAAGTTATATACCAGAGATAGAAAGGACAAATAATTCAATCGATTAAAATGGTGTGCTGATTTTGTAATAAATGTTATGTGAATTTTGTCGACAAGTGTGTTGTGATAATTCTAAAATAAACGTTATATTGATTGCAATCGCATCTTAGATAACTAACTGAAAGTTAACAAAAATAGAATTTGGATGATGTATAAGTTCGAATAGGCAATGGATGTCAGCGTATCTTACACTTACGCTATTTTCTAGAGGCGAAATCACTATCCACTTTATATAAACGATACTGCCTTAATTGTAGTTATAAGCTTGTTACTTTTTAACATAACCTTGTGGTCAATAGTGCGGGTAAATAGGGGCTGATAAAACCTGCCCCTATGAAAATGAAAAACTTAGTTTCTACCGGCCATTACACCACCGTCCACATCCCAGATCGCTCCAGTCACCCAGCTGCTTTCTTCGGATAATAGAAATTCGATCACACTCGCGATATCTGCTGGTTCGCCAATGCGCCCCAGCGGATGAAGGCCGTTGAAGGAGGCAAGTGTCGAATCTATTTCGTCGGTTGGTATAAAACTTTCGTAAACGGCAGTGCGGACTATGGCGGGTGATACTGCATTTACACGGATATTGTCATCGGAAAATTCCATTGCGAGATGTTGTGTTAATGCATGCAAGCCCGCTTTGGCCATAGAGTATGCTGATGACGGTGTTGCTTTGACCGCTTGTTTAGCCCACATGGAACCAATGTTAACAATCGACCCCGATTGATGGCGTTGCATATTCTTAATGACTGCTTGTGTAATCAAGAATAACGCTTTATTTATATTATGGTAACAATCGAAATCTTCTCGCTCATGTGCTAAGAATGGCTTTGGGATAAAGCAGCCTGCGGCATTCACTAGATATTTTATATGACGAGTCTCTTGATCAATTTTATCTGCTAACGCGTTAACGTCTTCTTGCTGATATAGATCGGTACGGTAAACTTCAACGTCGCCATAACGACTGAGTTGCTGCTGCGCTGATTCGAGGTGCCTAGGGGTTCTACCTGTGATGCAGACGGGGTAACCTTTTTCTAACAGGCGCTTTGCGGTTTCCATGCCGATACCACTACTTCCCCCGATAACATACATTACAATATTATTTTGTTCAGACATTATGTGACTCCATCTATACAATTTCACAAGACCCTTGTTAGGGGTTGTTTCAGTGACCCAAACACTGCATGCTTGGCGTTGGTTTAATAATGTATAGGGCGATTACCATGCTGAAAAGTAGGTACTTTTTTGTAGGGTAGGTACTTTTTGGTAGTAATTATGGTGAAGCAAGCTGTGCAGGTCACAAGAAAAATTGCTCCGGTAAAAACCGGCGGACTGATTGAATCGATATTTCGCTGTAAGTGGTCACTCACAGTGTTGGATCTTATCGTTAAAGATGTCAATCGGCCGGGCGAAATCGTGAGAAACGTGGAGGGGTTAAGTACAAAGGTATTAAACGATTGTCTACGAACAAACGTTAAGTTTGGGATTTTACAAAAATTATCGTTTCCCGAAGTACCGCCTCGAGTGGAGTATCAATTAACTGATTATGGCGTGAAGTTTGTTCGCATTATTAGTGATATTCAGAAGCTAGAAGAAGAAATGGAGGTGTCGTGTTAGTGGGGTGGACTTGTCAATAGCATTTTACGAGTGACTTGACATGAGAGTGTAATAAAATTGGGATATATTTGAGCTCGAAAATACCGGAATTGTAGCTTGGCTTCGATTGTCATTAACACCGCATAGAAATTTTACCCAATATGAATACTGCTTCCATCGGACTTTTTTTTAAAGAGCTCGGAAAAGAAATTTTCGACGTGTCCTATACATTGTTTAAGATAATGATTCCTGCCATTGTCATCATTAAAGTACTGGATATGTTGGGATTCACTGAATATTTGGGTGTAGTCTTGGCCCCATTAATGAATTTTGTGGGTCTGCCTGAATCAATGGGATTGGTATGGGCAACCACGATAATGACGAATATATATGTGGGTATTCTTGTTTTTGTGGATCTTACGGCTAATCAGCCGCTATCGATAGCGCAGGTGTCTGTGCTTAGTGGGATGATGCTGATTGCTCATGGACTTCCTCTGGAAGGGGCAATAGCAAAGAAAGCCGGAGTTAATATTTGGGTTACTCTTGTCGCTAGAATTGGCGGTGGCCTTCTATTTGGTTGGCTTATTTTTATCACATATAGTTACGGGGATTGGCTACAGCAGCCCAGTATATTGGCCTGGCAGCCAGAACCCAGCCATGATGAAAGTGTTGCGGGTTGGTTGCTAGAGCAAGGAAAAAATCTATTATCTATACAATTGATCATTATCGTTTTGTTATTTTTTTTGAAAATACTGAAAGTAATGGGTGTAGAGAAGTTGATGTTAATCCTGTTGCAGCCATTATTGCGAATACTTGGTATAGGCGAGAAAGCATCAACCTTAACGATTATCGGTATCACGCTAGGGCTATCGTTCGGTGGAGGATTGCTAATTAACGAAGCAAAGAAGGGTCATATTCCAGCACGTGATATTTTTACTGCAATGTTATTACTAGGACTGCTTCATAGCATAATAGAAGATACTTTATTAATGTTGCTAATGGGGGCAGATATCAATGCGATTTTATGGGGAAGAATATTGTTCACTTGTATCATTATCGCAATTGTTACCCGTGTAATATCGAGGATTGACGATTTTACTTTTCAAAAAATACTATATACACCGGTTCATAAATCATGATTGCATTGATCTTTTTACGCGTGCCTATAGGATTTCTTACTGAGAAGTGATGTTTATCTCCATCTTATAGTACGCAACATCGTGCTTAAAAAAACGCTCTCCTTTAGCGATCATTCCGATATGCTCATAAAACGCTATGGCATCTTCTCTGGCGTCACACCAAAAATGGTTGATGCTGTTTTCAGATAAATGATTAAGAACGTGTTTGATCACTCTAGATCCTATTCCCTTATTTTGATAGTCGGGGAGTGTGGCAAATTTTCGTAAGCGAGCGGAATCATCATCGATGAAGATAGATGCGACGCAGACTAATTCTTGTTCAAGATAGGCACCGAGATGCAGTGCTTGTTCATCCCCGTCAATGATGCAGTGTTCAATGGGTTTGTTTGGCCATAGCACTGCTTGGCGCAGCTTATAGGTGGCGAGGGCGGGAATCTGGCGAATCTGGCATTCAAGCTGAGTCATTACAAATCCATCGTTTGAAAGTAGCTAATCTATGTGAAATCCGTTTGCTGGGTAAGATATCAGTTCCTATTTAGATAGCCACAAAAAAGTCATTTTATAGATACATATTGACAGCCTCACAAAACATACCATACCATAGGGTATGTTTTGTGAGGTGTGACAATGGCTAAGAAGACAAAGGATGATTGGTTTGCCGCAGGTTTTGAGTTGCTTGGCGAGCAGGGTGAGGCGGGCTTAACCATAGAGGCGCTCATCTCTTGCTTGGGTGTTACCAAGGGATCTTTTTACCATCATTTCAAAAATAGAACGGCTTATTCGGTGGCGTTGTTAGATTACTGGGAACAAAAAATGACCCAGGGAATTATCGATCAAACCAATGTGGAAGTGACGCCCAAAGAGCGGATGGCGCGTTTAACCCGGCTGACAGTGGATGCCGATAATCCACAGCTAGAAGTGTCGATACGGGCCTGGGCATTACGTGACCCAGTAGTGCGCGAATTCCAAGAAAAAGTCGATAGAAAACGGATGGCTTATTGCGTCCTGTTGTGTGAGGGGCTAACAAAAAACAAAGCGGAAGCGAAGATGTGGGGCGAATTGGTATTCACAGTGTTTGTTGGTGCACAACAAACGATTCCAGCCTTACGGGGCAAACGTTTGGCGAATTTGTATGGCGAGCTTCAACGATTATACGAAGCGGCTATGTAATGTATTCGAAGTAGGGTATTTGACGCCAATACACTGGTATTGATACGGCAAGAGATTCTTAATAACATCATGAGGTATTACATATGGATATTAACACCCATTGGTCTGAAATTAGATCTGTTACCCGTTCTGCGTTGCAGAGTTCGTTACACTGCGCTATAGCATCCATTGATAGTGATGGGCTTCCTCATAATACACCGATTGGATCGTTGATACTTAACGATGATTGTAGTGGTTATTATTTTGAGCAGTTTACCCGTGGTATGCCTGAGAGATTCAAGGCTAATAAAAACGTGTCTATCTTGCTGGTGAATAGTGGTTTAGGATACTGGATGCGTTCTCTATTAACGGGGAACTTTCCTAAACCTGGTGCGATCCGTTTAACGGGTGTGGTAGGAGAGCGTAGGGAAGCTACCGAACAAGAGAAGCAACGCTGGTTGCGTCGAGTGCATAGTTTACGTTGGACTAAAGGGCATGAATTACTTTGGTCAAAAATGCGCTATGTAAGAGATATTGAATTTACCGGTATGGAAACGATTTCTGCTGGCTCAATGACCAAGAATCATTGGAAAGCATAAACGTACATTGATAGTAACTCGGGCAGGGGGTTCCCTGCCCACCGTATTTATTTTTCTCAGGACGAGAATATGACGAACAAACAAAAATTGGTTTTTGCATGTTATGGCATTAATGCCATCGGCTTTTTACTCTTTGGTCTTGTCTACACATTTAATAGTGAATTCTTGCCATTTCATTCTGACGCCATTCAATCTTCTTGGGAGAGTGTCAGTCAGCCCGCTCAAGTGTTGTATCTCGGAATGATGCGAACGGAAGGTGCGGGTTTGTTGGCATCAGCGATTGCGATCATGATATTGCTTGCGATTCCTTTTCGGCGTAAAGAGCGTTGGTCGTATTGGGCCATAGCGGTGATCGGCGTGGTTGAAAACGTCCCATCGATGGTAGGGGCTTATAATACAACGCAAGCGACACCGGCCTCTTCACCTTGGCAGTTAAATGCGTTGGGAGTGGTTCTGCTTATTGTGGGGTTAGTGTTGGCACTAACCAGTGATACCGAAAAGGCAGGTGAATAATTGCCTCTCTTGTATCACTGGTACAGTGAGTGGCTACGCGCTATCCGATAACAGCTGGGTTAATATTTAATACAATTTTACCGACGGCTTTTCCACTTTCACTACGCTCTTGAGCATGTTTGGCGTGCTCAAGTGGGTAGACGGAATCAAGAAAGACGTGAATCTTATTTTGATCAATAAGTTCACCAATGCCTGCCAAATCCTCTGCACTGGGTTCTACCCACATTCGGATGAACGTGGCGCCTGCATCCTCTGCCTGTTGATGCGGAATCTCATCAAAGGTGGAAATCAAACGGCCTCCCTTGTTTAGCGTTTTCAGTGAGCGAGGTAAAATGTCGTTACCGCCGACAGCGGCAAATACCAGATCAATATCGTGAATATTGTCTTCGAAAGGACTTTCGGTGTAGTCAACAAACTCATCGGCACCTAGCGCATTAACATATTGCTCTTTCTGGCCTGATGCGGTGGCAATAACATGAGCCCCTGCATGCTTGGCGAACTGTACCGCAAAACTACCGACACCCCCTGACGCATTATGAATGAGTACCCGTTCGCCAGCTTTGAGATTACCGTCTCGAAACAGTCCTTGCCATGCGGTTAATGCGGCCAAGGGAACAGCAGCGCTTTCCACAAAATTGAGAGAGCTGGGCTTGGCGGTGACAAGATTGGCATCCACCGCGAGGTATTCAGCGTAGGTGCCTTGTTGGTTGATGGGGGAAAATACAAATACTTCGTCGCCGACGTTGATATTGGTAACGTCAACACCGATCTCTGCCACGATACCCGCGGCATCCCAGCCGACTATAAGCGGTAAAGTGTGGGTGTCGCTGTCTTTTAGCATGCCGTTTCGGACATGGAAGTCCACCGGATTAACCCCTGCGGCAATTACATTAATCAGTACCTGAGAACCAGTAATCTCTGGCGTGTTAAGTTCACCTACGGTGAGTTGCTCTGCTGTGCCGTAATCATTGATGTATACCGCTTTCATCGTGTTGCTCCTAGAAGAAGTGAGAGTGTGTTAAGAAACTGGGATTAGTATCGGGGTTTTTATCTATATCTTCCAAATGATGTTTTGTATGATTATCATTGATTAAAATGATGGGTTGGTTACAGGGTAGAAATGGTATGGCTAAAACGGATCTAAACCTGATCGTGATCTTCGATGCGATTATGAAAGAACATTCAATCACCGCAGCGGCGGAGCGTTTGGCAATGACTCAGCCTTCAGTGTCCAATGCGGTATCGCGGATGCGTCATGCTTGGAAGGACCCTTTGTTTGTGAAGGATGGGCGAGGAGTAAGGCCTACACCTTATGCACTCAAACTTTGGCAGGACGTGGCGCAATCGTTGAATTGTATTTCCGAGGCGGTGGCACCGTCAGAATTTGACCCCTCGGAATCAAGCGCACGATTTCGTATCGCACTCACCGACGGCACCTTATCGTTGGTGTGGCCAGAATTGCGAAAAATCATTGAACAAGAAGCGCCCGGAGTGGATATCCATGCCGTACCGTATAAAGCGGACGGGGAGCCCCTGTTGCTGAATGCAGATGTTGATATGGTATTTGATTACTACCCAGGCACCTGTGATCAGATTAGAACTCAAGGTATGTTTGATAATCATTTTGTCTGTGTTATGAACGTCGATCATCCATTGGCGGAAAAGAACTTATCGTTAAAGCGGTTTGTGAATGCGGAGCATGTACTGGTGTCACTATCCGGTGACGCCAGTGGAATAGTTGACAGTGAGTTGGCTGCACTGGGAATGTCGCGCCGTATTGCGGTGACAGTAAATAGCTTTGGCAGTGCCGTGAACCTGGTGAAGCAAAGTCAGCTGATTAGCGCCATGCCTTACCCTATTGTTGCTCAATGCCATGCTGCAAAGGCGTTAGTGGTTAAGCCTTTGCCTGTCGTCGTACCTCCTGCTCGCATTACAATGGCGTGGCATTGTCGTGATGATAGGTCTCCAAGGGTGGGGTGGTTGAGGCGAACGATGGAGAGGATTGTTCATGACAAGCGAGCGCTGTTTGACAGGAAGATCACCACATAAAGTAATACCTTACTTTATTTCCTCGGGTTCTAGCATCCAGTCATGGGTGCTATCGTGATCATCGAGCCTTCCGGTGTGTTTATTGAAATACAAACATGCTGGGCCGGGAATGAGCGGTTCTAGTAAAGGCGGAGTACCATTGGATGATTCGCTGGGTATACCAAAGCCAATAATCCACCCGTAAGCATACGGGTGAATATTATCTTCGTCGATACAGGCTCCAGGGTAGCACTTTGCTATATGTTGACGTGCGGCCGCTATCGCGTCATCTTGTGAGAGGTTGAGACTGTTTTTGACCATACCCGATGTCTTTTCGGTTTGTTCCAGCTCTTGATTCTTGCGTACTTGTTCTTCTTGGGCAGCTTTTCTCTTTTGGCCAATTGCGTCAAGAATGGCGAGAAGAATAATGACTAGAATAATCCCCACTAATTGGGTAACACCCATCCATCCGTGATCATGGTAAATTAGCCAGAATACGCCAGAGAGGGTACTCGCTGCAGCAATAGCAATGAGCCCTTCCACTATTGTCAGTCCTTGGCAAAAGAGGCGTTGAGTTGGCATTGGCGGTGATTCTCGGCTGAGACAAAGGGGTCTAGGATTCTTTAGTCTAGCCCAGAAATAGAGAAGGGTTATGCCACTGCTAAGGTAAAGACGGCATCCGATAGAGATTGCCAAAACTTGTTCTGTAGCGCTAAGTATTGCTCGTATCCACGGAAGAATTGGAATTTCTTAGCATCATCATCCAGTACATTCTCTAGGCTTTTTCTCATATCATCGAAGTGCTGGGTGCCGTTTTCATTTAACTGAGTATCATAGAAGCTCTTCAGGGTGAGCCACTGCTGGTGAGTTAACGTTGCTCGTTGTTTTTCGTAACCTTTGAATAGCTGCTTTAGCTGCAGAGGTGCTTGGCTTTCTTGTGCAATGTGGGCACCCAGCATAGTGTAGACATTGGCTTTGAATAAGTTAGTGGCGGAATCAAAATAGGTGATTGAAGAATGCATGGGTGAGTGTTGCGTCAGGTGATGACCATAAACCTGCTGGGAGTAGATGGAGCAGGTATCCAGAAATAACTGTTGGAGAGAGAGGTCAAACCTACTTTCATTAGGGTTTTGGGCGATTTCATTGGCAAAGCTATTGGATATTTTTGCTAATGCAGGATTGTGGGTATGTCGTTGCAATACCGTATGACTGTAAATAGTACGTTGATTTTTAAGGGAAAGGTAATAGGCAATATTCTGAACACAAAGGTTGTAGCGTTCAAAACTAAAGGATTCTGGGCTCTTGACCCACATGCTAAGTAAATGATTGCGGGATACTGACCGTACGTGAGGTTTGATATCCGAGAGGGACATGTTGATGAGTTTTTGTTGGTTCATTCAGCGGTACCATCAATCTTTGCAATTCAGAGTGTGAATTTTAGATGGCGAAGCGGCTGATAGGTATTACACGATATTACTCGCAAAGGAAGGGGGCTTGGTGTTTGATCTAATTATCGGAGAACCAGATCAAACACTCACACCGCGTACTAAGATTCAGCGTTATGATAGATGTTTTGCACGTCATCTAAATCGTTAAGCATATCGAGAAACTTCTCGAACATCGGTAGGTCATCGGCGCTAACGGGGGATAAGTTCTGTGGTACAAACTGGATTTCATCCACATCAAAATCAATACCTTCGAAGTTGCTCATCAACACTGATTTTGCTTTTGCATACTCAGTGTTGGGTGCAAATACAGTGATCTTGCCGTCTTCTGATTCGATATCCGCAACATCGACATCTTCCGTCATTAGTGCTTCAAGCACGGCATCTTCATCATCGCCACTAAAAACAAAAATTGCGCTGTGATCAAACATGTGGCTAACAGTACCCTGGGTACCAATTTTGGATTTGGTCTTGGTGAAGCACTGACGTACATCACCAAAAGTTCGGTTTGGATTGTCGGTGAGGCAGTCAACAATCACCATGCAACCGCCGGGTCCAAAACCTTCGTAACGTGCGGTGTCAAAATCTTCACCGCCACCGCCCTTAGCTTTGTCAATTGCCTTTTCGATGACGTGAGAAGGCACTTGATCTTTTTTTGCGCGTTCAATCATTCCGCGTAAGGATAAGTTACCGTCGGGGTCAATACCGCCTGCTTTGGCGCATACGTAGATCTCTCTTCCGTATTTGCTGTAAACTTTGGCCTTGGCGTCTGAGGTTTTAGCCATGGATTCTTTGCGGTTTTGATAGGCTCTGCCCATTACGCGATTCCTTTACAGATGTTTAAAGACGCAAATATTACCGCGAAGCCCTGTTGTTGGGAAGCGCTACCCCCACAAATGAGTGGTAGGAGTCAGATATGATGGTATTTATGGAAGTTATCTTATTGATGATAATTATCCCAACGGGTCTTTTTTTCCTATTGCGGAAAAAAGACCCTAAAGATGCTCAGCAAGAAGCCAACAAAATCTTGGGGAATGCGGTTACTGCGACTGACTATTGTACCTCCAAAGGGATTAGTGAAGCTGACTTACAGGCGCTGATCGGTGCCAACAAGATCCGCGCCTATGAGACAATGGGCATGTTATTTGTTGAAGATAAATCTATGAGTTAGGTTCTGAGGGAGCGGCGGCTTTATAGGCAATCGCTTATCATATGGCAATATATTGGATAGTAAATGACTAGTGTTTTGTGCGTATATTTAGCCAGATTCTACAGCCAGTGCTTACATGCGTCGTTTCTGAGCGCGGGAGTCTATGGTGAGGCATAGGAGTCTACAGAGCTATTCGGTGTGAGGATCCCTTGGTCACCTGCTTTCCTGGGCGCGCGAAGCCCCCACAGGTGGTGACTTTAATTTATGCCTCACCCCCCCCCTTGTCCAGTGGGAATGATTGGAAAGTGCCTAGTTCTAATGCCTCAGAAAGTATATCTTTTACTGGTGTATGAAGGGCATTGGTATTATCATCGGCCGGTTAATGGGGGTAGTTATTTCTAAAACCACTGAAAAGCGATGGGCTAGGTAGATATGTAGGCTGTGAAGGTTGAGGAAATGCCATTTTGTTTGTAAGGCAGTTTTCGAGAATCAGTGTTGTCGCGTACGTAATTTATACTATTGGTAATTAAAATACATGCCTTGCAACTAGGGTAAACAAGTGGCGAAACACGCTTGATGTATATGTTAGCAATAATAAGGAAAGAAATTGAAGCATCGTTCAGAAATTGACGGATTGAGAGCTGTCGCAGTTATTCCAGTTATATTATTTCATGCTGGTTTCTCCACATTTAGTGGGGGATTTGTTGGGGTAGATATTTTTTTCGTTATCAGCGGGTATTTGATTGCAACAATCATCCTTGCGAATATGGAGAAAGGCACATTTTCCTTAGTTGAGTTTTACGAGAGACGCGCTAGACGTATTCTCCCTGCACTTTTTTTCGTAATGTTAGTTTCGTTATTCTTTGCATGGCTTTGGTTGACGCCGCGCGACTTAAAGGACTTTTCACAAAGCTTGGTCGCAGTTTCAACCTTCTCATCCAACTTTCTATTTTGGAGTGAATCAGGTTATTGGGATGTTGCCAGTGAATTGAAGCCATTGCTGCACACCTGGAGCTTGGGGGTTGAAGAGCAGTACTATATTATTTTTCCACTATTTCTAATGCTGATGTGGCGCTACAGGATGCGTTGGATCTTTGGTTCATTCGTGCTAATTGCTGGGGTTAGTTTTACTGCTGCAGAGTTGGGGTCATACGATGATCCATCGGCTACATTCTACCTGCTTCCAACAAGAGGTTGGGAGCTTGCTATTGGTGCAGGTATTGCTTTCTATTTTCTACATCGGAAACAAGGTGTTCGAACGCTTTTTCCTCATAAAGTGGTTGATGAAGTACTTGGGTTATTAGGCTTTTTTATGATTGGTTACGGGGTTTTTGAATTTGACGAAACTACCCCCTTTCCCGGCTTTTATGCTTTGGCGCCAACTATTGGAACTGGGTTGATCATACTATTCTCGTCGTCTCAAACCATAGTAGGTCGTTTGTTGAGCACGAAGCCGTTAGTAACTATAGGATTAATTAGTTATAGCGCGTATCTTTGGCATCAACCATTACTTGCTTTCGCAAGGCATAGAATGGCCGAACCAAATGAGTTCATCTATGGGGTTCTCGCTCTCTTATCATTTCCTATAGCCTATCTAAGCTGGCGGTTTGTTGAGCGGCCATTTAGGCATAAGGACACTATAAGTGCTGCAGGTATTTTTGCTTTTGCTGCGATAGGCTCAGTTTTCTTTATCGCTATAGGGCTGATCGGACATAAAACCAATGGTTTTTTTGAATTTAAAACAAATGAATCTCAAAAGACTGCTTTTCTTACAGCATTACCTAGCCCTAAGAGAGAGCAGTGTCATACCGGAGGTGCTAACTATCGAAAGCCAAGTGATGCTTGCGAATACCACTTTCAAGGCTCAAACTGGGCAACGTTTGGTGATAGCCATACGGTAGAGCTTGCTTATGCACTGGCAGAGCTATTACGTGATAGCAAAGGTGGGGTAAAGCACTTCTCCATGAGTGGGTGTGCTCCCTCTTATCAGCAAGATTCGAACGATTCTGCTTGTGCGAGCTGGACTAATGAGACTGTTGACTACATTTCGAAAGATCCCTCTATAAAAAATGTTGTGGTTTCCTACCGAATACACTCTGCACTCTTTGGGGGGCACGAAGCCGTTTACCCTGAAATACCCAATGAGGGAAATGACGGTGAGCGCAATAAAGTATGGACATCCTATATACATACTCTAGAGCGTTTGGTTGAAACTAATAAGAACGTATACCTTGTGCTTCAGGCGCCGGAGGCACCTAAGGTGATCGATAAATTGATCATGAACCAAGACAACCCGGTGGATGTAAAGGGCGTCAGTGTGGAGTGGTGGCGGAAGCGGTCTCAGTTTGTCCGTGATAGGATAAATGAGATCCCTGATGGAGTTAAGCTAATAGATCCAGAGGAACTATTGTGTGGCACTCAGTATTGCTATGTGATAAAAAATCACGTGTCTCGGTATTTTGATGATGACCACCTTTCGGTAGAGGGTGCAAAAATTGTTGCTAGTGAGATTCTTCGACGATAGATAGTTGGTAGGAGGGATCTCTACCAACATCGTTAATCCCAACCTCCATAAAAGCAGCCAATGGTTTTAGTCCGGGCAATGTCTGGTTGCTGCCCGTTGCCCACTGCTGTAATGGCATCACGCAAGTTGTGTTGAGAGAATGTTTGTCTCAATTTACCCAAGTCGGCAAAGCGATCGTCGATGCGCCCTTGGTAAGAGAGCTCACCCTTTGTATTAAATACGAATGCCTCAGGCTTTGCGGTGGGTTGTAGCTGGTGGGCGATAACCTCTGCCGAATCGAGGATCAATGGGAAGTTAACCTCATAGTCTTGTTGAAACTGTTTGGCTTTTTCTAGGGTTGCCCAGCTATCGGAGAATACCCCATAAAAATCGAATTCCATCGCCTTGGCGAGTGTTGATAATTCGTTCAGCGTAGGGATATAACGTTGAGAAATGGCGCATTCTTGCCCTAAGAATATCAGTACTTTGGGGCGGGCATTGCCAAAGCTATGGGATTCCTGATTGATATCCAATGCATGGAACCCAGCCAGTAAGTGTTCGGCAGTGCCGCTTTGTGCAGCGACCTGGGAAACCTGTATAACGATTCCTAGCAATAGGCATGTAGAAATCACGAGATGACGAATAATGTACATAGTGCCCCCGTTAAAGTGTGAATAAAGAATCACTTGGAATATCGCTAAGGTTTGCAGAGGCTCCTCGTTGCCAAGGTTTCATCATATCTTCGAGTAGCACACCAGCGGCCCATTCTTCACCCCAAAAACCAGAGTGAGGGTAGACAGTAAGATAAATCTCAGCCATTTCTTCATCAGATGCCCAGCCCCACTTCATCTCCACGGGTTTCTTAAAGGGGTTAGCGGGATTATCTGCCGAATTATCAAAACTAAACCATGCATCTATTCGGCTTCCCTTTGGGATAAAAATAGGTTCTCGATAGACATACACATTTTGCCAACGGATATCCCAATCTTTAATCATCAGTAAGGGTTTTTTGGCGCCGTCGGGTAGAGTGGCAACAATTTTGACGTCTTTGCCGATGTAATGCATATGAGCGGCAATATCGATGAGATCCAAGTCATTACTCACATCCATATAGAAATGTCGCCAGTAGTTTTTCTCACCAGCAGGTATTTTCACGTCCTGTGTGCCAACAAATAACCCGGTGACGGTTTTTTGAATGGGCTTTTTAGCAAGATAGAGAGCGACAGTACTTTGGTCTTTGGTCTTTTTTCCGTTTAGGTGGTAGTGAATTTCAATCACAAAGTCGCCACCAGCAGGAATGGGAATACCCATTCCCTCGGGTAATTTTACGGGTTCTCCACCGGGAGCCCATGCACCGAGGGGAAACTGACCAGATGAGCCGCCGAAATAGTCCATAAATCCATTGCCGAAGACTTGGAAGCCGGGCTTAGGGTCTTTGGCATCAATCTTTCTGGCGCGTTGATCATAGTCTAAAAAGAAATTGCAGTGGTGTACAACAGCGGGGTCACCGGGTTTAAAGTCTACCGCGACGATTACCATATCTTTCGGGATAGCATCCTTTTTCACGAAATAGCGATAAACGTCTTTGCCGTTAGCAGGCACTTCAAAGGCTTCGTCCATGGTCAGTAATACATCGGGTTTGCCTAGTCGCCATCCTGAATTATCTGAGGCGGGTGATGGCATTAAATTCTCAATGGAGCCTTCTTTCGCCCCTTGTTTGGACCATTGCGAAAATAAGGCAATTTCTCGATCAGTAAGTCGTCGTTCATTGCGAAACCGGTGACCTGGGGCAGATATACCCTTCCAAGGAGGCATAAAGCGGGATTGAGTCACGTGAGCCATCATCCCAGCCCAGGGCTTACTCTGCGTATAGCTTTTTAGACTGAAGGGGGCAACACCACCGTCTTGGTGGCAGGTTAGGCAATTGGCATTGATTAGTGGCCGGATATGTTGGTTGTACGTGACTTGCTTTGGAAGCGACTGTGCTTTGGGTAGAGGGCAACCAGCGGTGGCTGTATTGGATTCTTTGATGGCAGTATCGGTGCCTGTGGCGTCTATGGCCATTGAAAGTTTGTCTATGTTGCCATGATAGATTAGCTGATCGGAAAGATTAACCATAAAAGATTCGGTGGATATTTGGGGTTGTAACCGAGCGGTGAGCTCTCCGGTACCATCATAGATAACCGGTGCGGTTATATTATGCTTTCGAACATAGGCTTGCGCTGCCTTGGCGGTGTGCGTGGTACTGGAAATCACACCATATAGGGCAATTTTTTGCTTATGGGCACTTTGGTGTAAGCGGTTGATATCCTTTAAATAATCTTTTGTTTTTGCACAGCTAGGGTCAATGAATACCAATGCTGCCGGGGATATGCCGTTATCCATCCCGATACGAATAAATTGCCCATTAGTCCCGATGACTCGGGTTCCAATGATGTCGGTTGGGCTTCCGGTACTGGGCACGGCGTAGCTGTGTGAGCCAAATAGAGTGCAAAGTAATACAGTGGTTACTAGGGCGAGGCGTTGTGCTGTCATGGCCAGGTTCCATCGATAGGTGATAGTTTATTATCATAAGTGATAATAAACTATCACTTTAATGTATTTATTGTCAAATGTGATAATATACTCGGCTTGTGATAGAGGGCGGGTACATGGCAAGACCAAGCAACAAAGAAGAAAAGGCAGAATTAATCCTCGATGCGTTCGAGCGATGCATTGCGAAGGTGGGGGTGGAAGGGGCGACCCTTAAATTGGTGGCAGAAGAAGCATCGATGGCACGTGCCTTGTTGCGTCATCATGTGGGGAATCGAGAGGATTTAATTGATGCCATGGTGCAACGCTTTCTTCAGCGTAGTAGTGCACTAAATCAGGAGTTGCTGGCGTATTTACCGAGTGAAAATCGTGTGCCTGCATTACTTGAAGTTTTGTTTTCTCCTGAAAACTTGCAATACAGCAACGATATTCTGGTGGCAGAAGCACTGATTAATGCAGCGCAAACCCGCCCAGAATTGAGTGATAAATTACTGCCGTGGTACCAAGAATTTGAGCTGATAATTACTGATGAACTTGCGTGCGAATATAACGCATCGAACAAAGAGGATATTGAAATTGTTGCAACCGGGATAGTCGGTATTTATTTTAATGTGTATTCCATTACCGGTTTAGGACAAGTAGAAAAAATGTTGCGATTATCCCAGGGCGCTTGCAGAAAATTGATTAGCACCTTGGAATAACCGACTAATAAAAGACTAACAATAGCTTCCGACGATTTGCACTTTACCTTTATTGTCCCGCTGTTCAAGGCGATGGCGACCATCGGGTTGTGTTGCCGTTGTGACGAAGACTTCATTGCCTTGGCTAGGCAATTTTACGGGGCTAATAAACTTTACGTCGATAGAGCGAATATCTTCACTGCTCGATTGTTGGATAAGTTCAAACGTTCTTACAAACATACCAAACCCATGCAGTACTTTGCTCTTGAACGCAGACATTTTTGCGACGGGCCCAATCCAGTGAATAGGGTTTAGGTCCCCGGTTAGAATACCGAATTCCAACCCGTCATTAGACGAGGCGGACCAAGAGCCTTGTGATGAGAATTCCATGGGTTCAGGTGCTTCTTTGGCTTTTTTAACGCCTTTGCCAATAATAAACGCGGTATAAAAATCCACATCGATGGCTTTTTCTCCTCCAACGGCCGCGACAGCGAGCCGTTGGTGTAGTCGTGCTCTACCGTTATCTTCGGTGACACTGACGACTTCGCAATCCACCTGTAGGTCTTTACCTAAAGGGATGCTGTTATAGATTGTCATACCGCAGCCCTGATTAATAATGCCGCCTATATTGTAGCGAGTCATTTCAATTTGCTGGCTGCAGATTGGCATGGCAAATTGAGTAAACATATGCGGGGGGATATGCCCTTTATATCGATCGCCAGTAACACCAGCCCAACGAAGATAATGTTCGATCAGCTTTGTTGAAGGGGAGGCGACTCTTTCCGATATGACGGGAAAGCTGTTGGGATTATTCGCCGATTTTTTTGACGGTAGGACGGTTGAGATTGCAATTCGACCCAAGGTTTTTAGCATGGGCCCCTGTTCTAATAGCAACGTAACGGGTGTGTTCATAGTGAGCTTATCTCTTTATCTTATGTAGTTTTATTTTTTCGGGGAGGGTTCCAGGTGGCACCCCATTTTCCGAGTTCTATTATTACCGGTGCTAATTCACGGCCTTTTTGTGTTAGATGATACTCGGGCCAAGGGGAGTCAACGCTGTTCCGTTTTTCTAACACCCCATGGACGATGAGTGTATCTAACCGGTTGCTAAGAATGTTCTTCGATATTTTTAGGTTTCGCTCAAAACTCTTGAAGCGAGAAACCCCCATTAATGCGTCCCTAACAATTAATAAACACCAAGGGTCGCCAACAGATTCGAGCGTCATTGCCACGGGGCAATGTAATCCAAAAGAAGACTTTTTCATGGTGGGTCACGTAACATCCAGGATGTGCAATCATGCAAGATGGTCTTATAATAAAACCACCTTGCATGATTGCACAATGACTTTTGCGCGAGAAACACTGTTGCTAAAGTCAGAGAAATTGTTTTATGGTAGTAAGTTATTGATTCTTATATTGTAAGTGCTTAAAGGTAGTAACTTGAGAGGTTGTATCGTGGTTGGAATTGCGCGTTTGTTGGTGTTGATATGGGGTGTATGGTGCTCAGAATGGGTAATGGCACTGTCGTTTACTCATGAGTTGACCCAGGAAGAGCTTCAGGAAAAGGTATCCGCAATGATGCCCATCGAGAATAAAACGTTGTTCTTTACTGTAAAAGTGTTTGATCCAAAAATTGAATTGAAAACAGATGAAGACCGTATTGGTGTCTTTATACAAATAGCGATCAGTGGGCTTGGTAACCTTCAAGCGGCGGGGCGTGGAAAGCTAAGTGGCAGTGTGAGTTACAATGCTGAGCAAAAAGCCTTCTATCTTCACGACCCGATTGTGGAGAGCGTTGAGTTTGACGGCCTAAGGCCTGAGCATGTGGAGCAAGCTAAACAGCTTATGCAAATTGCCATTTCTAGCACGGTATTGCTGACGCCGATTTATCGTTTTGATCCCAATAGTGATGAACACAACTTCGCAAAATCTAAATTGCAGTCAGTTGAAGTGAAAGAGGGTGTATTACGTCTCACGCTGAATCTATTTTAGCGGTTAGAATCTGACCACCGGGTAGCGAAGTCGTTTAGCGGCATAAAAACATCGACTAATTCTTTGCCAAATGTTGATAGGCGATACCCTTGGTCAGGCGTCTTTTCTACCAAGTTGCCTGCACACAAATCTTTTACCCGGTTGTTGATCATTGTTGGCGAAATGTCCCCGCAACGACCCTGAAGTTCTCTAAACGTGCAGGGTTCTGTGTGAAGTTCCCATAGTATTCGAAGTACCCATTTCTTGCCCAGAATATCGAGCAATTGGTTTATGGGGCGTGTGCTACTGGTGGCCATTAATTGGTATTTCCTAAAATATGTCTTGCGCTACAAAATATGTAGCGGTAGTGTGGTGGTGCTTGCTACAAAAAGTGTAGCGATGATGCTAGCCCATATTCATGAACGGAGGAAGGCCCATGAATGCCCGTATTAAACCAATCGAAGCCCCCTATAGTCCAGAGATCCAGGCAGATTTTGATATCATTATGCCACCTGGAATGCCACCACTGGGTATTTTTAAAACCGTTGCCAATAATCCGAGAGTTTTACAGCGGATGGTGCGAGGAGGGCTGTTGGATAAAGGCAGTATCAGCATCGGTGATCGTGAGTTGGTGATTCTTCGGACTTGCGGGTTATGCAAAGCGGAATATGAATGGGGTGTGCATGTGGCTGCTTTTTCTCACCAGGCCAAGTTGTCTGAGCAGCAAGTGCAAGATACTTTGCAGGCTCATATCGATATTGCGCTGTGGAGTGAACCTCAGCGCGCAGTATTGGCGCTGGTGGATCAATTATTTTTACACAAAACAGTAGACGGCATCCTGTGGGCTGAAATATCTCAACATTATGAGGCTGACCAGATAATCGAGCTAATCATGCTGACGGGCTTATACCATGCGGTGAGCTTTATGGTAAATGCCACTCAGGTTGAACGTGAGCCATTTGCGCCAGCATTTCCTGATTAGGTGGATTTAATTCAAGGTTATATTATCTAAATCAAAATATGCCCCTGGCATTCGATGATCAAGAAAGAATTTCAGCTCTTTCATGCGGGAGATATCTATATGGTCCTGTTTTTTCTCAAATAGGGCTGGATAGTCCATGCAGTAATCCTCCCACTTATTTGAAATCCATAATGTGTGGGTGCTGTTATTGCTGCCGTTGACGGAGTCTTGATCATCGAACCGGACTATCAGTCGGGTTTTTTCAATTTCGCCTTTCGCTTGAAAGCATAAGTGGCTGTATCCTCGCCAATCTTGTTGGATAATGCGTAAGTTAATCCCCGGCCACTTGGTGTTCGGTTTATTGTAGCGTAGGTAATAATGGTTATTCATATAGTTCTGCGGATGCTGTTTTCGCACGATACGTTCTTCAGCTTTTGTTATGACGAGAGAGTGTACCGATGATTCCATATCGATAAGTTGCGGAAAAATTTGTTGTGCTTGATACGCGTTGTAGATTGCTGTCGCCCCAGGGGTTATTAGATAGGAGAATATTCCCAGGGAGACGGTCAATGAAAGGTAGCGGGCTTTGCGGCCAAATCGTCGTTTGCTAACGATAAATAACCAGCCGAAAAAAACACCAAGATCACTCACGATAAGGTCGGTTAGGCTGGAGGTGCGTCCGATCATGGATTGAAAATACTCAATGCCAGCGAAAAATACGGTACCGATCACTAATAGCAGCCAATGGTGTCTGCGAATAAATGGCACCATTACGAAACAGAAAAAAGAAAAAAAGAACCCCGCAGGAAAGTGCATGGCATTCATGACGAGACTAAGAATATAGGGGTATTGAAAGGTACCTTCTGGCAAAAAAGCGAAAATAATGACCGCGCTAGCGCCCATAAGTAGAATGATATTGCCGATAATGCGGGCTAGAGAAGTCAAAGAACTATCCTGTCGAGTTTTGATAGATGAATAAATGATCGGAGTATACCATAGCGCGCTAGCCATAAAGCTATCTTCTGGGCTACTATGTTAATAGCCTAGTGCAAGGATCGGTAAGTTGTTTACGTAGAATGGAGCGAGGGGAATTAGGTGGTTAAGATAAGGCAGAATGTTGCTCGAGTATTGTTTGTGGGGGCTTTGATGACCTCACCCTTATCGAATGCTCAGGGCATTGGTGGTGGATCTGAGAACTGGCCTGAGGTATTGCAATCCCTTTATCAAGATATTCATCAATCGCATCAGGCGATACAAGCTCAGGATCCTAATGCGCAGTTGCCACAAGAATTAGATGGGTGGCTAGAAGGTTTTGTGAATACGCCTTTTGCAAATGGTGGCCCGCAGCAGAGCTTACAGGGCCTTTCTCAACAGTTACAGTCCAATTATTCGAGTAATCAATTATCAGGTAAGAATGAGGCGTTACTGAATAATTTACTGGGCCTTGTACAGGGATTGTCGGCTGACCTTACCAGTAATATTGCGGGCAATAATACTGGTGGTGCTCAACAAACTGTTTACTTAAATGAACTAACCAAAGTGCATGATACGGATCAGAAATGGATTAATGAAAAAGGTAATGAGCTGGCGACACAGTTCAAAAATTTAGACTTTCAAGGCGTGCAAAACCTACTACAGACGCTGGCTAATGATATAAAGGGAAACCGCAATAGCCAGCCTTGAGATTCCCTATACACGTTGCTTATTTGTGCCCCCAGTGTTGTTGCTCAAGTAGTTCAGGATCCTCTTCATCAGCTTGCATCACCTTCTCCAGTTCGGCACGGTTTTTCTGAGCATTGGAAATGTAGGCCTTGGGATCTTGCTCTACATGGATCATGTCACGCAAATGCTGCTCGTCAAACTTTCTAAATGTCCGCATCGTTTTATGTGCTTCGTATGCGTGCATACCCAAAGCCCCCATGACTTGTTCTGACATCGCCAGTGCTGAATGAAATGTCTCTCGGACAAAGCCGTCGACACCTGCTTTATGCAGTTCGTGTGCTTGGACACGACCTCTTGCACGGGCGTAAATTTTTAGGTGCGGAAAGTGCCTTTTCGCCAGTGTAATAATGTCCATCACTTTCTCATGATCATCCAATGCAATCACAAGCAATTTAGCGGTATCCCCGCCGGCAGCGTGCAGCAGATCTTGTCGGGAGGCATCACCGTAAAATACTTTGTGGCCAAACTTACGCAAATTCTCCACTTGCACGGCATCATGCTCTAATACGGTGGTTGAATATCCGCTTAAGTTCAAAGACCGATCTATTATTTGCCCAAAACGGCCAAAACCGGCGATAATGACATCGGTTTCACCATTATCAATGGTGTCTGCTTCTCGGGTCTCAGTGGTATTACGCAAAAATAATGGTTGGACACAGCGATCATTGATAATCATCAATAAAGGCGTCAAGGCCATAGATAATGCGACGACAACGATAAGTGGATCGATGACATCGGCGGGTAAAATATGATTTTGTGAGGCAAACGAAAATAGTACAAAACAAAACTCTCCACTTTGAGCCAATGCAAACGTGAATGTCCATTGTTGATTGTTTTGTAATCTGAAGATTTTTGCCAATGTGATTAATACAATGAACTTGATACTTATTAGTAAACATACCAATGTTGCGATGAGCAGTGGTTTTTCTGCGAGTAACGCAAAATCTATACTGGCACCGACGGAGATAAAAAAGAGTCCCAGTAATAACCCCTTAAACGGTTCTATTTCGGCTTCTAATTCGTGACGGTACTCACTTTCTGCCAGCACGACTCCCGCTAAGAACGTACCGAGTGCGGCGGATAAACCCACCAATCCCATTAGCAGAGCGATACCAATAACCAATAATAGCGCCGTTGCCGTGAATATCTCCCTTAGGCGTGTTGCCGCGATAAAGCGAAATAATGGGCGGATCAATACTCTGCCACCGATGATAATTCCGACGACTGCACCCAACACTGCAAGGGTGTGTTGCCACCCTGATAATCCGACTACGCTTTCAGCGTGACCCGAGGCCAAATCGGTGGTGTCTGTCGTGATCGCCAATACTGGAAGTAACGCAAGCATGGGAATGACAGTAATGTCTTGAAATAACAAAACGGCAAAAGAGCTTTGTCCAGCCTCTGTGCCCATTAAGCCTTTTTCATTCAACGATTGTAAAACAATCGCTGTCGAAGAAAGTGCCAAGATAAGCCCGACGGCGAGTGCCCATTGCCAAGGTAGTCCAAAGGCCAGAGCGGCGGCGGAAATCGCAGCCGTTGTTAGCAGTACTTGTAAGCCGCCCAACCCTAGAATGGGTAAACGTAGTTTCCATAGGAGTGAGGGCTGTAGTTCGAGTCCTACTAGAAACAGCATCATCACCACACCAAATTCGGCGAAGTGCATAATGTTCTCAACATTGTGCCCAACCAGTCCCAATGCAAAAGGTCCGATGGCAACGCCTGCCAGTAAATACCCGAGAACAGAACCTAAACCGAGGCGCTTGGCGATGGGGACCGAGATGACCGCTGCCAATAGAAAGATAAATGCTTGATACATTAATCCACCGTGATCCATTGTTATTTCTCCTGTGTAATACCGGTGAGTAACTCTGACATCATTTCGGCAAAAATATCACAGTGTGTTGAGATATCTTTGTCGCTGATTTTATCTGCGTTATGACAGACCAAAGGGGGTAAATAATGCATACCGCAGAGATGAGCGGTACGCTCAAAAGGAATCATGAATTCTGTTACACCATAATGATGGGTGCCTGAGTCACAGTATGCGTCCTTGTCCCCACCGGTGGATATGACAGAGAGCCAGTGTTTACCTGCTAATTTCGTGCCATTTCTGCCGAAGGCAAAGCCCTGTTGTAATACGGTATCAATCCATTCTTTCATTAAGGCAGGGCAGCTATACCAATAGATGGGGTGAAGGAATATCACTGCACTAGCGTTAGTCAGTCGGGTTTGCTCTGCGTTGATATCGATATCAAAATGGGGGTAGTGTTGATACAAATCATGCACCTCTACATCCCGCAATGTGGAGGCGATTTGTACCAATGCTCTATTTAGGCGCGATTTACGTAAATTTGGATGCGCGCAGATAATTAATATTTTTGACATTGCTTTCCTAGCGTTGTTGACGTGCGAGTTGCTTAAGGGCAAATGGCATTATGATGTAGGAGATAATGGGTACAATAATACCGACTGTTACGGTGACATTCAGTAACTTATTGTCTGGCAAGAACTCTGCCAGTACATCAGGAATAAAATACACCAAAGGTATCAAAGCCAAGAACGTAATAAGAGCGATAACATGTCGGTTGGGTTGTTGCTTAGGATTCATGGGGGATACCTTTTCTGTTCATCGAGCGCTAATGTGTGATGCCTGATTATTTTTTGCTGATGACGATAATATCAACATCGCTTGTGGCGTGGATTTCCACATCATGACTGCGAATCAAATCCCCATCTCCGGCAACGTAAGGAGTATCGCCTTCGTTGAATTCAGCCGTACCGTCGGTGACGTAACTCAATTGTTCACCGGCGAGTTGTAAGCGCTTGCCTGCCGCTAAGCGCACAATGTCTATTGTGGTATGGCTATCAAAGGTGTCATCTTGTGTTTTGTCTCCGCCATAGATTTGGGTAATGTCATCGGCCTGGGGTTGGTAGTATTTGTAACCCGCGGGCTCGCCAGCGTGTTCTGGTAATGCCCAGAGTTGAATTAATCGATTTCTTTGGTCGTCTGGATTAATTTCATTATGGGCAAACCCTTCACCGCCAGCACGTTGTACCTGCACGGCGCCTTCGTCCAGGCTTCTGCCATGTTCCAAGGAGCCTTCGTGACTCACGCGGCCTTTGATCATCACCGTGATGACGTCAATTTCTTTGTGTGGGTGCATGCCAGTTTCCCCTTTGGGGTTGAACTTGGCGTCGGCAAGGTACACAAAGTTGCCGAGCCCTTCTGAGGCCTCTGGCTTCTTGCGGCCACCGAACAGTTGGCTGTCAGTCACAATGCGGTGCTCGCGTAAGCCAGCAAATCCACCCAGTGTTAATGAATCTCTTGAAAGTATATGCATGATGTTTTTCCTCGATAATGCTGTTGATGTCGTTGATGAGTTCATAGTAGAGCCTGGCGCTTGTTTGATATATGGGTATAATTTGGTATGACAATCTCATTTTTGACAACAATGTTAAGCGTGAGTGTTATCTCAATGAGAGGCTGAATGGTGTCTAGAGTTAATGATCTAAACGATATGATGGTGTTTTTGGCGGTGAATGAGGCGGGCAGTTTCACCTTGGCAGCTGAGCGCTTGGGTATTCCGAAGGCAAATGTGAGTCGTAAAGTGTCTCGGTTGGAGCAGCAGCTGGGGGTGGTGTTATTGGAGCGATCGACGCGGCGGCAGCGGCTTACTGAAGCTGGGCAGCGATACTTGGCGCATTGTAAACGCATTCATCAAGAGGTTGATTTGGCGGAAGCATCAGTCTCTGAGTTGCTTCACAATCTTACTGGACAGCTGCATATCGGCGCTTCAGTGGCTATTGGCCAGCTCATTCTTCGGCCAGCCCTAAGTCAATTCATGCAGCGATACCCTGATATTCAATTGCGCTGTCATTTGACGAATCAGCGGCTTGATTTGATTGAAGAGGGGTATGACATACTAATTCGTGTCGGTGAGTTACAGGACTCGCGTCTTATTGGTAAACACCTGGGGAGCGCTAAGCGTGGTGTCTATGCCAGCCCCGCGTACCTAAAGCAGCACTCTATCTCCTGGGGGGAAATTAGCGACATTGACGATCTACAGCATTGTCACTTTTTATTGATGAGCAAAGTACACGGTGATGGGCGTATTAGCCTTAGGTCGGGTGATGATGAGAGAGAGTTTCGAGTGACACCGCGCTTGCTGGTTGATGACTTCTCTCTCGTGCAACAAGCCGTGTTAGAAAGCTCAGGTGTGGCTATCCTGCCCGATTATATGTGTAACGATGCTGTGGCCCGTGGGGAGTTGGTTAATGTGTTGCCCGAATGGGGAATGCAAGATAGTGATTTTTACGCGTTATATCCGCGACACAGGACCAATATCCCGAAGGTGCGGGCATTTTTGGATTTTATTATTGAATTGTTTGCCGAGCGTCTTGCGAGCTAATGTATCTAGGGCGCATATCCGTTGCCTAGAAAAGATCTCTTGCTACGTGAATATTATTTAGTTAGGCTAACTAAATAATATTCATTGGTACGAGTGGTAGTGCATTGAAATCAGATCTTGGTAAGTTGTCGAATCTCACGATGTCCACGGTGGGGCAAATCTCCCGTTATGTTAATCAATGGCTTGAGCGGGCGTTGTCGAGTACGGATACTTCGTTGCAGGAATTCAAAATTATTGGCTTGTTAATGGGATCTGATGACATTACCCAGAAAACCTTGGCCGAATATCTATCGGTTAGGCCAGCAACCCTATCTGTTGCCATTACTAATTTAGAAAATAAAGGTTATATCCAGCGTGTAACATCTCAAGAAGATAAGCGGGTTAATTATATTCGTCTTACGAAGAATGTGGATATGGAACAGGGTGTAGATATTCTTCATGGATTGGAGGACAAGGCAACAAAAGGTATTACCAAAAAAGACCTCGCAGTGACTCAGCGGGTATTAAATCAAATAGCGCAAAATCTAAAAGAGGATTAGTGAATGATCTACTTAATCATTGGGGTTGTGATATTTTTCTCGGTGCATGCCGTGCCTTCGTTGCCCGTTAAGCAAGCGATGATTCAACGCGTTGGCTTAGGGCCATATAAAGGGTTGTTTTCATTGTTGTCGGCTCTTGGGCTAGGTTTGTTAATTTTCGGAAAAGGTCATGCGCCCTTTATTGAGTTATGGCAACCGCCTGTTTGGGGGCGTCATATCACTATGTTGCTGATGATGTTTACGGTATTGATGTTGGTCGCTTATTTGATACCCAATAATCTGCGAAAATTAATTCGTCACCCTATGTTAATTGCCATACTGCTTTGGTCTCTGAGCCATCTGTTAGCCAATGGGGATTTGTCATCCGCAATATTGTTTGGCAGCTTTGGGCTTTTTGCGGTAATCGACATGGTAGCGGTTAATAAAAGATCGGATTTTGTTAAGCCGAAAGATGTTAGTCATTTATTTGATGGGTTAACGGTCATTGTTGCGGGACTTGTATATGGATTGTTCTTTATTTTTCACCGCAATATAACGGGCATGCCGTTAATATAAATCAATAAACATATGCTGAATTAGGACTTGCCTCCCATCGGATTTTTGACTTTATGTTATGCTGCTTAACAAAGATTTAAGGAGTGGATCTGATATGCGATATAAGCCAGGGCATAAAGAAGAAACGCGGCAGAGAATATTAGACGCTGCGGGCCATAGTTTCCGTAAGAATGGATTTAATGGTATTGGTGTTGATGGATTGGCAAAAGCGGCCGGTGTAACGTCGGGCGCTTTCTATACACATTTTACGTCAAAAAAATCAGTGTTTGTTGCTTCACTGATATCCAGCATGGAAGATCTTCAAGCGTCTATTAATGCGATTCGATTGGAATCGGGTGACCAGTGGTGGCAGGTATTTGCTGAGTCATATCTGAACAAAGCACGCACTCGATCTGAGGAGGGAAGTTGTCCACTACCGAGTTTGTCTTCGGAAGTTGGTCGCTCTGATGACGAAATTCGTGAGTTGTTTGAGGTTGAATTGGTAAAAATTGTGAGCGCGGCTAAAAGAAGTCCAGTGGATGGAGAGCAGGATAATACGTGGTCTAATCTGGCAATGCTGGTGGGAGGGGTGACGTTAGCGCGAGCGGTAAAGGACGATGAACTGTCTGACGAGATTGTGAAGGCGGTGAGGGCTGGCTTGGTCGGAGAATAATATTTATACTCAACTCTAGGCAGAGATGTATTGTGCAACCTAAAGGAAACTAAATGAGTATTAAGGTAAGGCTTGAAGATGCCGTTAGTCGATTGGAAAAAACAGACGACTATGTAGAAATAAGTGATATAGGCGATGAAATTTGGGATCTTGTTGATGAAATGGATGCTTCCACTGATCCAGCTGTATTACCGGCTCTGGGTAAGGCTATGGACTCTGATGCAGCGACGTACTTTATTGAGAAAGCGGTAGATGTCGTGGGGCAGATTGGCGGTGTTGAGGCCGAGAAAGTGCTAGTCAATGTACGAAATGATTATACGGACACGGAAGACGAAACGTATCTTAAATGCGGTGAATTACTCGCATCGATAAACCCTAAGAAGTACATCTCGGCAGTTGATAATGACGCTCAATATCAAGTGATTCGAAGTCTGGTCAAAAAAGAAGATCTTGATTCGTTAAAGGCAATCATTGGTATGACGGGTGATGGAATTCACCTGAAGAATAAGCAAAAGATGACGCTTATTTGGATCAGTCTAGAAGCCGATAATATTGAATTGTGTAAGTACCTTATGGAATCGGGTGTTGATGCGACGCAAAAGAATATCTATGGCGAAAGTGCCCTCGAGTACGCGGTAAAGAATGGCAATAAGTCTTCAACGTATTTAGTGCAAAACGCGTAGTAAAAGTGGCAGCCGAGATGAGATTCGAACTCACAACAACAGCATTCAAAGTGCTGCGCTCTACCCGTTGAGCTACTCGGCATTAACGTGGTTAATGGCACACCGGGAGGGATTCGAACCCCCAGCCAGAGAATTTGGAAGCCTCCGCTCTGCCAGTTGAGCTACCGGTGCATCATATTGGTCGGGGTAGAGAGATTTGAACTCCCGACATCCTGCTCCCAAAGCAGGCGCGCTACCAGGCTGCGCTATACCCCGAAATGTGGTACCAACTCCCGGAGTCGAACCGGGATGGGTTTCCCCTCTGGTTTCTAAAACCAGTATGTCTACCTATTCCATCAAGTTGGCATTGTGTGACTGTAAGGCGCTGCGAGCAGCGCTTCACGATCATAATAGGGCTGAGATTACACCGCTATTTACTGCACTTTTGCTGGGGTACTGATCGGTTGCGCCGATCATTTCCAACGTATCCATGTGATCACCCGAAGGTCGATTACATACACAGCATGGCTGCCTTGTTAAAGTGAGGCGGTTCACTTGTCGTACATGGATTATCTCTGCGTTTTGCTTACCGTCTGCCTTGCCGGGCAGTAAAGGATTGCATCCACCGTGCAGTTCCGCACAAATGCTTCTTTGCCTTGCGAGCTAGGAAGCAACCTGATTCCTTGCGGTCAGGTATTAAGCCATTTTTATCTATGTACCGAAGACGGCTTTGCGTTTGGTTCGCAAAGGAGGAATCGAACCTCCGACCAATAAATTATCATTTTATCGCTCTACCAATTGAGCTATTCGCATTCTACTAAGACGTGCGTCTTCAGTTGCTTTGCAGACTTTTGATCTACAAAATACAACACGCCTCCTGTGTTTCCCTTTGCATGGTACTTCACGGTGTTTCTCGATTTTGTCGCTTTTGGCGCCAAATCCAATTACACTGAGCGTCGCCCTTATGTGTCTATTCGGACTCTGCTCTACTCTTTGATTCTCGCGGATAAATAGGTTGGTATAACCGTGTTCCAGCACCACCTGCTGAATCTCTGATACGAGTTCCCGTGGTAACGGCTCGTAAACCAGATCGGTCGGTTCCTATTGTTTCCGTTCTCTCCGAACAGGGTTCGAAGGCTGGGAATCTCGGCTTGCCTGGGTGACTATTGCAGACTCCGGAGAGTGCGCATTAGCAGGGTTATGTAGTCGTCCCCCTTTTTACCGCGTTACCACGATTTATCTGTGCCAGGCCACAACACTGCGTGTAATGGCGGAGAGTGACGGATTCGAACCGTCGAGACTTGTCTAAGTCTTACGCCTTAGCAGGACGTCCTATTTGACCGCTCTAGCAACTCTCCAATGTTTTACTTACCGGGCTTTCTTATGTGTTCTTGGCTGTCGTCACGGGACGTTTTAATCCTGCTGCTCGACAAAAACACATAAAAAAACCCGGTAACTTTTCAGTCCACCGGGTTTCTTCTTTTGTTGATACTGAAGATTCCAGAGGACGTTATATTTATTGCCTCCGGACGATTCGTTTCGTCAGTGTGGAGGGGGTCTCTTAATTTTACTGTTGGGTTGATTGCTCTTAATACTGCACAGCCAGCTCCAAGGGCTTAGCAGTAGTGGCTGTCCTTGTTGAACGCCTTCGTTAGAAGTGCGTTGTTGTGTTTGGCTGAGGAGCAAATCAAATGACATTGTGGTGTCCGCAATAAGTAAGTTATTTGTTGATTTGTATATTGCAGGGCTCGTGCCAACTTTTTATTTTTGTTAGTAAATCAGCGTGAAGGCCCCGTACCTAAGCGAAAGAAGAGTTTTGGTGATCGTCGGAGTTTCGAAAGTCTGGTGACGTGTTATCATTGATTGCTCTTAAATAAGAGTAAAGTGACTTAAAAAAGAGTTTCTATGAGAATTGATAAGCGTGATGTTGTTTTTGGCTTTCTTGGGCAAACCATGGATGCGGTGTCTCAGCGGAGAGGGAAGTTTGAAAAACGGTTTGAGCGCTGGCGGCCGACGATATCCCTTGTGCAGCATCCAGCGACCTTACCGCTTCAACGTTTGGTGTTGCTACATCACGCTAACGAGGTTGAGTTAAGAGATATTATTATCGCCGATATTGCAGAGGTCGCCCCTCAAGTGGAGGTGGAGCTACATCAGATCAATTTCGACTCTCCGTGGGATTTTAATCAAGTGTTTCCTGTCTTATATCGCTTTATTTCGGAATACCCGTTTGATTTGGAGAATGAGAACTACTATTTCCATCTCACCACGGGGTCAAATATTCAACAGGCGTCGGTGTTCCTGTCAGTGGGAGCCAGATATTTCCCTGGGCAACTGCTGCAATCGGGGCCTGATGCTACTGCGGCTATCGGCAGTAAATTGGATATTATCGATCTCGGAAATGCACCAAAAGCGGTGTCCGACATTTTCAATCAGCAGCGGAAGCAAGGTGCTGATTTTCTTAAGCGAGGTATACCCACAAAAAATCAAGCGTTCAACACTATGATTCAGCAAATTGAACGCGTAGCAATTCGTTCGAAGGCTCCCATGCTGGTGACTGGGCCGACGGGGGCGGGTAAAAGCAATCTAGCGTCACGTATTTATGACTTAAAAAAACAGCGGCATGAGATGGTAGGGAAGTTTGTTGAAGTTAACTGCGCCACTATCGTGGGGGAGAATTCGGCAATGGCCACGTTATTTGGTCATACTAAAGGTGCCTATACCGGAGCGATCTCGGCAAGGGATGGCTTACTGAAAAAGGCGGATAACGGCCTGCTTTTCCTGGATGAGATTGGTGACCTTAAGCTAGATGAGCAAGCGATGTTATTGCGGGCGTTGGAAGCTAAGAAATTTTACCCGCTAGGGTCTGATGTTGAGGTATCGTCTGAGTTTCAGCTTATTTGTGGGACGAACAAAGATCTTAGGGTCGAAGTGATTGAAGGCCGCTTTAGAGAGGATCTATTTGCGCGAATCAACCTGTTTACTTATCGACTTCCTGGTTTGGCTGAGCGACGAGAGGATATCGAGCCGAATCTAGCGTATGAATTGGATCGATATCAATATGACCATGGGTCACAAATCCGTATGACCCCAGCGGCAAAGAAGCAGTATTTGCATTTTGCTCTGTCTAAGGAAGCTCTTTGGAAAGGTAATTTTAGAGACCTTAATGCTTCTGTTGTGAGGATGGGAACGTTAGCAGATGCGGCAACCATTGATGGTGAATCGGTGGCGACTGAAATCGATGCGCTGAAGTATTTGTGGGGAGGGGGGGAGTCTATTGATGGAAAGCCTGAGGTGGTTGAACTATCTCAGTATCTCAGCCCTGAAATGCTGGCAGATATGGATAAAATAGACCAACTAGTTTGTGCTTCAGTTATCGAAACGTGTTTGCGTTCAAAGTCAGCATCACATGCGGGCAGGGAGTTGTATCATGTGTCGCGATTAAAGCGTAGTAAACCCAATGATGGTGCGAGGATTACTGCCTTATTGGTGAAATATGGCATTCGATTTCAGGATCTAGGGGGTTAATGATAAACGCTGAGCTGGCCTGTAATATGGCGTAATAATAAATATTCAATGGGCCAGCTAAGGTATAAAGCGAAGAGGGATTTGTATCCTATACCTGAGGCAAAGAGATGAATATTAATTCGATACGAGCGGTGGATAGTTGTTCTGCTTTTGCAGTAAAAGTAATCAGTGAGGCAGAGGTTAGTTCCACCGCAGTGGAAGTACCTTGGGGTTTTTATATTGCGAGTCGCCAGCAGCGAATATTAACCCGCGCAACAACCGTCAGTATTGCATCCTGCATTGCTTATATTTTTTGGGATAAAGGCAATCAAAACTTCCTATTTGCTCATGTATCTTCGGATGGTGAAGCGTGCAGTGTAGTTAATTTGGTAAAGGAGCTCACGGGGGAACGTTACTCGTCTGAGGCCTATTTTGTGTGTGTTGTGGGCAAAAGTCCGTCTGCTCCCACGTATGCACGCGTGAATCATATTATTGAAAATATTGGGCAAAATCATCGCTGCGTTCGTACGGACACGGGTGGGGTGACGGTTGATATTGCGCAAGAAACACTGATTAAAACCAACGGTCCTGTCGCCAAGATTAAAGCGATTCCTGAGCAAGAAAAAATAGCCGCGTTATCGAAGGGGCGAGGCGAGCCGTTAAATCCTATTCAAGTTAGCTCAAGTTGGACAGGAGGGACTGGAGGGGGCTGTCCCGCCATGGCAGGAGTCCGAGGAAGATCTACGAGTTTAGTTTAATAACCATTGTTGGAGCAGCGAAAATCGCATATTGATCGCTGCTCCGGCTGATTGGTTTTTTTATCGTAAAATTCTATATTTATATATATTTCAAAGGCTTATGTTAGTTTTCGTGTGCGCCTTCTTCCTGTTATTTCTGTTTATATTATTGACAATAATGAAGTGACCTATAATTCACAGGGCTTGACAGTCTCTAAGCTGACGTGCCATTCTGTTTTGAAATCAAGCTGAATGATAAGTCATTCAGCTTTAAATCTACGGATTGGAACCTTAATTCAGTCCCTTCAGGAGGTCATATGCGCATTAAGAATCGTCGCGCCGTATTTTTCTTTCCAGCTCTTTCTTACGATATCACTCAGTTTGCATTGTTCCCGTTGAACTATGCCATTAGCGCTGCCTGTCACCTGCAGCCGAAGGATTCCGTGTGGAATGAGGAGGGGTTTGAGTCTCAAAAGTTAACGGGCTCTGGAAAACCTCTCGATCAAGTTCAACAAGAGATCTTACAGCAGCAGGATGTTGCGTATAACGAAGAGGATTTGGTTCGCTTGTATGACTCGTTACCGGCAGTGAGTGCAACGGATGATCTCGTTGGTCGTGCTTGGCAGGGCAAGATTTTAAGGACTAATGCGTCAGTATTGGACTTGGCCGAATGGTGTATCATCCGGCCCCTAAGCTATCTCGGTGTTAAATGGGGTAAGCGATACCGAACACAAGACAAGGGTGATCCTTTGTTGATGCGCTGGAAAGATAAAGTTTATGCGCCAATTCCCATGTGGGGTAACGTCGGAATGACGGATATTAAGTGGCGTGGTGTGTCTACGGCAACGATGAACTATGACCATCAGCCTTGGAAAGATTACTTTAGGTTGCTGTCCAACGATGATGGGACAATGGTATTGCTTGGTGTATGGACCCATAAGCATATTGCTGGCGGCTGGTTTACCTTAACCCTAGACCCTGATGTAGTGACATAGTATGTCCAAGTAGCGCAAAATAACTAAACAGGCGCTATTGTTCTATACTTCCGGTTGAACGTCCTAATGTTCGGCCGGAGATTTTATGCGAAGCAGTGTTCTACTTATTATATTGCTTTTTATGGGGGGCACGCCTGCTTACTCTGTACAGGTTGTTGAAGTGGCGACCTATGATGTGCTTCCTCCCTATGCTTATCGAGATGAGGAGGGGAAGTTGACCGGGCTGTATATTGAAATCGTAAAAGCGGCGGTTTCAAGAATGCCTGACTACTCTGTGGATTTTCATGTTGCTCCATGGACTCGAGTTAAATCCCTAGCTCAATTCGGTAAAGTATTTGCTGTTCTCCCCCCCTATTTTCATGCGCATGATTGGCTTACGGAAACTGAGCCAAAAAAGCCCTATATTTGGCCATACTCAGAGCCCCTTTTTGAGCAGCAAGATGTGGTGTTATGCAATGCCAGTGTGTTAGAGGAAAAGGCATACCGTTTTCCAGAAGACTTTGCCAATCTATTGTTTGTTAATTGGCGAGGAGATGGCAGGGTGGGGGAAAAGTTTCATCAGATGGTCCAAGAGAAAAAAATAATATTGGTTGAAGTGGCAACGATAAAGGAAGCTATTCGGCTAGTGCTGTACGGGCGTTATGATTGTACGGTGGCATCCAAACTGCCTGCCCGCTGGTATTTGTCATTGATAAAGGAATCTGAAGAATTCAAAAAGTTAAAGAATGAGAAAGAGGTTATCCTTAAAGAGGCTACCATTATCTCGCGTAATTACGGTTATTTGGGGTATAGCGATATTGCGTCAGATGAACGCTTCCCTTATAAGAAGGATTTCTCGATAAAATTCGATATTGAAATCTACAAGATGAGGCAAAGCGGGGAGATTGATTCGATTGTGAATCGTTTTGTTAATGCTGGAGCAGTGAGTAGCATAGCCGAAGATAAATAATCGTGCTTACCGCAAACGGTTTACCATAAGCACGATTATACCGGAAGGTTATTGGTCGCTTTCTGTGGTGCGTATTACCATTAAACGAATTTCAGTCATATCTTCTATGGCGTATTTAATACCTTCTCGACCAAGTCCGCTATCTTTTACGCCGCCATAAGGCATATGATCTACGCGCCAAGAGGGGACATCACCAATGACTACGCCGCCCACTTCTAGTGTGTTCCAGGCTTTTTGAGCTTTATAAAGGTCGCGGGTAAAAATCCCTGCTTGTAGACCAAATTTACTGTCATTGATATCCCGTAATACATCATCAAAATCAGAGAAATTATCCAGTAACGCGACAGGGCCAAATGCTTCTTCTTCTCGTACGTTTTGATGCTTTGCTACACCTTCAAGTAAAGTCGCCTGCATCATTGAACCGTTACGTTCGCCGCCACACAATAATGTCGCGCCAGCATCAACGGCTTCACTGACCCAGCGATCTAAGCGTGTTGCTTCCTGTTCAGAAATCATTGGGCCGATAAATGTTTCTGGATCTTTTGGGTCGCCCATTTTGAGGGCTTTGGTTGCAGTGACAAGCTTTTCTTTGAATTCAGCGTAGACGTTGTCATGGATATAGATACGTTGCACGCCAATACAGCTTTGCCCCGATTGATAGAACGCGCCAAATACAATACGAGTGACTGCATCATCGATATCGGCATCCTGATCGACGACGCATGCTGCGTTGCCGCCCAATTCGAGTACGACTGGTTTTTTACCTGCTTTGGCTTTTAATGCCCAACCGACATCAGGGGAACCCGTAAAACTTAATAATTTTAAGCGGTCATCTTCGGTGAAGAGGCCTGCGCCTTCGCGTCGGCAGGGTAATACCGAAAATGCGCCTTCGGGTAAATTGGTTTCTGCCAGTACTTCGCCAATAATAATCGCACCAATGGGAGTCAAGCTGGCAGGTTTTAGTACAAAGGGGCAGCCGGCGGCGATGGCGGGTGCCACTTTGTGCGCGGCAAGATTCAGCGGGAAGTTAAACGGACTAATAAAAGAGCATGGTCCAATGGGCACGCGTTTGGTCATGCCGCTATAACCCTTTGCACGAGCACTGATATCCATTGGGATTACTTCGCCGCCAATACGGGTGCATTCTTCAGCGGCAATACGGAAAGTATCAATTAATCGCGTGACTTCGCCTTGTGCATCCTTGATGGGTTTACCTGCTTCTATACACAAGGCCTCTGCAAGCTCATCAAAGCGTTCGCGAAAACGCAGGACGCAGTGATCTAGCACAGCTTGGCGTTCAAAGGCTGCCATCTTGGCCATTGGTTTAGCGGCGCGAACGGAGGCAGCAATTGCTTGATCGATAACGCTGGCGTCGGCCATGGCGACACGGGTTGCTACTTCGTTGCTGTATTTGTCTAGGACAACTAAGTCTTCATTGGCATAGACAGCTTTGTTGGCTAAGTAGTAGGGGTATTGTTTGGCTAACATAATTTCTCTCTGGCGTTAATGAGTCGCAGCCTATGATGCAACGGTTATTTTTTCGAGTGCTTCTCGCATGCTGTCCGGTATTGCCACAGGTTTCCCGCTTTCCCTATCAACAAAAACATGCACAAAGTGACCGTTGGCAGAAGGAAGGTCTTCACCTTCTTTAAAAATGGCGATGCCATATTGAACGGAGCTATTACCTAAGCGATCAACGCGTAGACCTGCTTCAATACGATCCGGGTAAGCGATGCCACTATGATAATCACAACCTGAATTCACCACATAACCGATAACGGGGCTGTTCTGAATATCCAGGCCACCTTCTTCAATGAGGTAGCTGTTTGCTGCGGTGTCAAAGTAGGAGTAATAGGTGACGTTGTTTACGTGTCCATAGACATCATTGTCCATCCAGCGGGTCGTGATGGGCTTGAAAATATTGTAGTTTTCTCTGTGCTCTATTTTTTTGTCTGACATGATGTGCTCTTTGCCTGTTATTCGTATGCGGATCGATAAATTGCTAATGCTGATTCGTAGGTAACTTCTCGGGGGTTATTAATTAACAAACGCTGTTGCAACATGGCGTCATTCGCCAGTGTGGGTAAGAAATCCTTAGGGACGTTCATTTCTTTCAGTGTTGTGGGTAGCTTCAATTCTTTTATCAGTGCTTCAATGCCATCAATAAGTTGTTTGGTGATGTCATCATCAGTACCACAGAGATTATTGTCCTGTAAAATGATCGGGGTCAACTCGGCATATAATGATGCGGCTTCATTGGCATTAAATCTCATGACATGGGGTAATACCAAGGAGTTACTTAATCCATGGGGAATGTGGAAGTGTCCACCCAGTGGATAGGCTAGTGCGTGTACGGCGGCAACGGGAGCGTTGGCAAAAGCTTGTCCCGCTAACATGGCGCCGAGTAGCATGTCTTCACGTGCCTTCTTGTTGCTGCCCTCATGCACAGCCGTGCGGATGCTACCTGCCATTAAACGTAAACCTTCTTTGGCAACAAGGTCTGACATAGGGTTCTTTCGCAACTTACTGGTGTATGCCTCGATTGCGTGTACCATCGCATCGACTCCGGTCGCTGCTGTGACATGAGGAGGTAGGCCAGTGGTCAGCTCAGCATCAAGAATGGCAATGTCAGGTAAGAATAATGGCGTAACAGCCCCCATTTTTGTGGTTTCGCCAGTGGTGACTATAGCAACCTGAGTGACCTCGGAGCCTGTGCCAGCAGTGGTGGGGATTTGTATTAGCGGTAACCGTTTACCCTTTGCGTTTCCGACGCCATAAATATCCGCAAGAGTTTGCTCAGAGGTTGGGTGCGCTAGCAGTGCAATCAGCTTAGCCACATCCATGGAGCTGCCGCCGCCAAACCCGATAATCACATCGACGTTGGCGGACTTAGCGATATCCAGTGCCGTTAATACAACGCTCTCTGGAGGATCGGCAACAACGTCACAATACAGTGTGGTGGATATGTGTGCGCTTTCTAGGCTTTGGACTGACGTTTGGTGTAACTGCAGCTTTTCAATACCAGGATCAGTAATCAATAGCGCCGATCGAAACCCTTGTTCTGCGCAAATTTCGCCCAGCCGACTGGCTGCTCCAGACTCGCAGATAATGGATTTACTGGTGGTAAAAGTGAATGCATTCATGATTAGTCCTTGTTTTGATTCTTATTGTTATGAGTCCAAACGTCATAGTGTGATGATGATCCGCCCAGCACTTAGAATAGTACTTGCCGCGTTCTTTGTTCAGAAACCTTACCTAACTCTTGGGTATATGGGAAATTAATAGTTCGAATGCTAGTATTGATAGTATGAATATAAAAAACTTTGATATGAACCTGCTGCGAGCGTTTGATGCGTTAATGCGTGAGCGTAACGTTTCGCGTGCAGGGGAGCGGATGTCTCTGACGCAACCCGCAATGAGTAATGCCTTGAATCGGTTGAGAAATCTATTGGATGATCCGGTGTTGGTACGTACCAGTAAAGGTATGCAGCCCACCCCAAAAGCGATTGGTTTAGAGAGCTCAATACGTTCAGCCTTGTCATTGATTGATCAGACATTAGCACCGGAGCCAGCGTTTGACCCGTTAACAAGCACCCAGACCTTCCATATAGCAACAACGGATTACGTGGAGCTGGTTTTATTGCCTCGACTGATTCGACACCTCAAGCACGTTGCACCAGGGGTCAAGATTGAAATCCATGCACTACAACCGGATATACCGGAGCTGCAATTGGAAGAGGGGGAGTACGACTTTGCGTTGGGGCGGTTTGTGGATCTGCCTGGGCGACTGCTCTCGGAGAATTGGCGCAGTGAGAGGTTGGTATGTTTGGTTCACTCAGAGCACCCAGATTATGGTGATACTATTTCTGAATCAGAATTTCTACAATCCAGTCAAATTTGGGTGAATGGCGGTCAGCGAACCGGATTGGTTGACCAATGGTTGCGAGAGAATAATTTAACAAGAAATGTAGTGTTGACGACCCCCAACTTTTTAATGGCCCCGATTATTGTTGCGCAAAGCGATTTGTTGGTTGTTACACCCTTGGAGGTGGCGTTGCAATGTATCGAACGGTTACCGCTGAAAATATTGTCGTTGCCGATGACTTTGGGATCTTTTGAGCAGGATATTATCTGGCACCCGTTCCATGCGAGCACCCTCGCGCATCGTTGGTTTAGGGAGCAACTAATATTGATGCGATAAAAGACGTGCAATCAACACATTAACGTCATAACAACCTTTCACTATGTCGTATGGTGGGCGTTGGGAGGTCGCTTTATACGATAGCCTGGTGAGTTTATTAATCGCCACTGCTAACTGTCGGGTTGTTTTACAATAAATAGGAGGGCACCTTCTGTCTATTCTCTATGTTATTGAATTATCATAAATTGTCTTTTTCGGCTCAACAATTGCACGCTGTTTTTCGCAGGATCGATTGTACCTTGTAGAAAAAGAGGGCGTGTTGTTTTGTGGTGGAGCAATATTATGGAATACAAATTTGCAAAGCAGATCTGCACTGGGATGGTGCTGTTTATCTTTGCAATTAGGGCTCATGCCGCATTGGTTTCTAATGGTAGTTTCGAAGCGGGAAATTTTATCGACGTTAGTAAACTTGATGTGAACAATGTTGATAAAAAAACCAGTCTGCCTGCGGGCTCTACTACTATTACCGACTGGAGATTAACTGGACATTCAATTGCATGGATTGGGCCGGATCATCCTCGGGTTCCGCTTGGGGCGAGCGAAGGGGACTACTTTTTAGATCTTACTAGTCATTCGATCGGTGGTTCTGGAGGTGTAGTACAATCAATATCAACAGTGATAGGTCAAGTTTACGAGCTGTTATTTGACCTTGGAAGTTCGTCGGCCTATGGGAAAAATTCGATTATCGCGTCTGCAGGAGGCACGACGAGAAAATTTGAGGGCATTCCCAAAGGCGGTAATCAATGGAACACATTTTCCTTACTATTTACCGCGACGAGTACGACGACTGATATTGCATTTACAGGGCTAGGTACTGATTATCAAGGGATCTATATTGGTTTAGATAATGTCAGTGTTGAAGCGGTGAGGATTCCAGAGCCAACCAGTCTAACGTTGATCGGACTGGCGTTAATATTGTTGGGGTATCGTAGGAGGAGACAAGAATCTGTTCGTTCAGATTGATCTATATTATGGGAAGGGTTTGCTGTGTGTTGCTAAATTGCTGCTTGGAAATCTGAGCTTCCAAGCAGCATCTTTTTGTCTGTACTATCGTCTGCCGGTTAATAACAATAAAACGCTAAGGTAGGTCTGCGATGAAAATTAACCTCAAACAACGTTATGCCTATCGGTATTCTTCATGGTTTGTATTGTCAAAATTGCTGCTCGATATCTAGGATGCTATTCTTGCGGGATACCCTATGTGCAGGTTGTTTTGAGCGAGGCGGAGTGCTTCGAATTCTCCATAAAAAGGAAATCGTATGTCGAGAGATTCATTATTCAGTAATATAGCGGGAGTTATGTGCCTATTGTTATGGAGTACACTGAGTAGTATTGCTCAGGCTGTTGATGAGGTGACACTTAAGGCTCCCACATCGATTGTTGCTGGCGGCAAGGTGGTAGTGCATTGGGTTGGCCCCAATAATCCTCGCGACTATATTACGATTGTAAAACCCACCGCTAGGGCCAGTGCTTACAATCAATACAAATATACGCGAGACGGCACGCCGCTATCAATTAATGCGCCGCAAGTGCCTGGTATCTATGAGGTGCGTTATAACTCAGAAACTGAAGGGACGGTTCTAGGCAGGGCTTCTATTGAAATCGTTGCTTCCAAAGTGGGCCTCGAGACCCCTAGCACGGCTAAATCGGGGGCAATGATTTCTGTTATATGGGAAGGGCCAAATAACCAAGGCGATTACATTACCGTCGTTAAAAAAGGTGCGGCTCCAGGAACTTGGACCCAGTATGTGTACACGTACAAGGGTAACCCAGTACAGCTAAGGATGCCGGATCAGGCAGGTGAGTATGAAGTTCGCTATGCGACAGAACAAGCGCGTATTACATTAGCCGCGAACCCTATTACGATTTCCGCTAACAGCGCGACGTTAACTGCGCCAGTGAACGCGGTTGCCGGATCAATTATCGATGTGAATTGGACGGGGCCTGACAATCCTAAAGATTATATTACCGTGGTGCCGAAAGGGGCCAAAGAGGGCACATGGAATCATTACCAGTATACCAAGACGGGCAATCCTATTCCCTTACAAGTACCTGATGATGCGGGGGACTATGAAATTCGCTATTCGAATGGACAGTCTTACTCTACTCTGGCTGTTATCCCTCTCGTGGTGAAGCCTGCCAGCGCTTCGGTTAAGGCGGCCAACAGTGTTATCGCTGATGAACCGTTTAGTGTTGAGTGGCAGGGGCCAAATAACAAAGGTGACTATGTCACCATTGTTCCTGTGGATGCAAAGGAGGGCGTATGGGGGAGTTATACCTATACCAAGCGAGGTAGCCCCTTAATGCTGATGGCGCCCGAATTAGCGGGAAAATATGAGATACGATATTCAACTGGGCAGCGCTATAAAACGCTAGCCAGGAAACAGATTACGGTGGGACCAGGGAACAAGCCGGGTTATGTTCAAGTAAAAGCTGATGAAACTCAATTCAGCACCAGTGAACAACAAGAAACGGTAGCACTTATTCTCGATGCGTCTGGCAGCATGTTAAAGAAGCAAGATGGGGTGAGCCGTATTGATATTGCAAAACACGCCATCCTTAATCTAACGAATAACGTTTTAGCGGAAGGTACTCCCTTTACGATGCGGGTGTTTGGTCATAAAGAAGCAGATAGTTGTCGTACTGATTTGGAGATGCCTTTACAGCCATTGAATAGAAAACAAGTGATTACGACAGTCAACGGAATTAATGCGATGAATCTTGCTAAGACGCCTATCGCAAAATCTCTGTCGTTGGTGAAAAGTGATACTGATAAAAGTAAAGGCCCAGTGACGGTCATCCTTCTAACGGATGGAGAGGAAACCTGCCAAGGAAACCCCAAGAGCGCGATTGAAGCGTTAGTGGCTTCGGGTGTGAATGTGCGGATCAATATCGTCGGTTTTGCCATCAACGAATATGTCTTAAAGAATACGTTCACACAATGGGCGCAGTTGGGTAATGGCCGTTATTATGAGGCGAGTAATCAGGAAGAGTTGAGCCGTAGTCTGCTAAAAGCTACGGAAAAAAACTATCAATTGGTTGATGGCAGTGGAAAGGTGATTGCAACAGGGTTGATCAATGGAGAAAAAATAGCGATAGCCCCTGGTACCTATCAACTGACGTCACAGTATTTGTCTGGTAAACCTCGTGACGTCATCGTAAAGCCCGATGGGCTAAGTGTTGAGGTGTTCCCCGCGACTCAATAACGAGTGCGCGTGGACTAACGCTCTCAGAGCGTCTAGGGTGTCTGTATTTGCGCTTGCTGTGCTCGTTGCACGTAATCTTTATAGGCTGGTATCGCAATTGCTGCAAGCATGCCAATGATAGCAACAGTACCTAAAGAACCCATAAGCAACAGTAATATTGAATTTGATTGAGGGCGAGGGCCGTAGTTATTCGTGTCTGGGGTTCCTGGCCAAATCAATAGATAAAGGAAAAAAAGCATATTAATGAAGGGTACAAAAGTAAATAATGCTAACCAACTTGTTATATTTAGATCGTGTAGACGTCGCCTTGCAGCAATAAAAAAAGCTAGAAACAGCGGCAGATTAAATAACATCACGAGCCATAACATTGAGTCGCCGGGTTTATCTAGGCTACCTTCCGACAGAGCTGGAATAAGTACGGCAGTCGCAATACCCGCAATGAATAACGTTAGCATGTTGTAGATCATAGAATAGGCAAAATACCGCAGTCGTCCTATTCTGCCATGGGTAGAGAAGATGGCTGGTGGATACGTTTCATCCCGTTTTATCGTTTCAGAATGTTCAGGGCTTTCGTAGGGATTGGGTTGGCTCGTGGTATTGTTCGGTACTGTGTTCATTGTGTTTTCCTAACGCTGCTTTCCATGATTACGGTATTATATCGACGGGAGATTACCATAAAAATCGAGATGGGGTCTTCTCTTTACATTTTCTGATGCATCACTCCTCAAGGCGTGCGATAACCTCCGTCCATAATTTTCGGCACTGAGCTTCGTATTCTTCCATCATATCCGATAATTTTTTACGTAGTGTTATATCGATCATTTCTGCGGGCAGCAAAGGGTCCAACGTCAGCACTCGTAATGTATCTCCACCAAGAATAAGGGATTCTGACAATGATTGTTCTATTGGTTTCTCAAAAAAATTGTTGGCACTCTTCGCTATTTTTTCATAGTGGGACTTATAGCGGGTTTCTATTGCTTTTATATCCCATAAACGCTGCCATTGTTGCGTTTGATGTTCTTGGAAGTCGTATGCTCGAAAGAGGCTGGCATTAGGAGTGAGAGCCACATCAATCAGCTGAGAGTTTAGTTCTTGGATTGATAGATTCAGGTTGTCGGGGCGTATGTAAAGTCCCGATAACCCTAGCTTTAATCCGTACCAGGAGAGGGCTTTCTGTGCTTGATTCCGTTCAGTGCGACCCATACCTTGAGGCAGATGGCAGCAGATCCAATGCGCTTGCCAAGGACGAACGCGACTCTCCCCTAAACGCCAACGGTCAGTGAAGCTATTAATGGCGAGGGTCTTGTCGGTGAGTCGATAACAACTACGAGAATCACTGATAACCTGCTCTTTGGCACAAAGACGGCTGATGGCAACACGGATCGCGTTAGCGGAAAAACCCAGGGTTTCCCCAACGGTCAATAACGATTTAATGGTTAACGGCTCGGGGTTTGCAGCTCGCAGAAAGCCTTCTACCAAATCTTTTGGCGTAATCGTGTGTGTGGAGGTTGTGGTTTTCGCTGTGGCCATGGTATTAGGGTGCCGGACGGCGCTCATCAAGGTTAATCCGGCTATGTTAGGCATGTTGGTGCTGATTGCAAGTTACAAATTGTGGGGGCACTTTTTGTAACGAACAATGCAATCAGCACCTAGCCACTTACCAGGCCTTGTGTAATAAGGCCATGGCATCGTCTCTATCAACCTCGATAGGGTTGAGTATGAGTGCTGCGTCATCAACAGTGAGTTCTACGATACGAGCAAAGTGCTCCTTGTTAACCTTGCCAGTTTCGGAGAGAGAGCGGGGTAGTTGGCACCGCTCAAATAAGTCATCTTTTAGATCGTGAATAAAGTTGATGACCGCTTGAGAGCGTTGATCTGTCGGAGTACGTGAGTATACTTCAGCACCGGCGAGTGGAAGGAGTAATTCACTCAGTTGATGTTGACCATTATGTAGATTGTATTCCAACGCATGGGGCAAGAAGATGCTCATACATAATCCATGGGGGATGTGGCATACGACACCCAGTGAATGGCCTAAGGCATGAATGAGTCCCACCATAGAATTGGAAAAAGCGATGCCGGCCATTGTGGATGCTTGGGCAAGCTCTAGGCGCCCTAATTCATCTTCTGGGTTATCCATTACCTTGAGAATATTCTCACTAATTTTACGAATGGCAGCGGTCGCGTAGGTATCGCTGAGTGGGTTCTTTCCCATGCAGGTAAATGCTTCTATTGCGTGGGTCAGTGCATCTATCGCGGTGGCTGCTGTGATGTGAGGAGGCAGCGTTTTGGTCATGCGGGGGTCAAGGATGGCAACATTGGGCAGCAAAAAGCTACAGGTAAAAATATGCTTAACACCACTGTTGCTATCGGCGATAACGGCCACGGATGTTACCTCTGATCCAGTGCCAGCTGTCGTTGGAATAACAAAGAATGGTCTTAGAGGCCTTTTTAACGAATCAACGCCGCTGTAATCAGTGACGTTGTTGCCGCCTTCTGATACTAAAATATTTACACCCTTACTGGTATCAATAACTGAGCCTCCACCAATGGCGATAATGCAGTCACATTCTAGTTGGCGGTAGCGGTCGGCGATATGGCTCACTAAAGAGGTGGATGAGTCCGGTGGCACATCGTCAAATATATCAATAATGGTAATGTTACTGTCATCGAAAGCGTGAGTAACGTGATCAACCAATCCTGCTTGTCTTACACCTATATCGGTGATGATCATCGGGCGAGAGGCCGATAAATTACTGAGTTCGTGGGGTAGGTGTTCTAGACTGCGAACACCGGCCACTATTTTTACGGGGCAAAAAAAATCATAGCAGGGCGTATTCATGCAGCGCTCCAGTTAAGCATGTCGAGGGCTAGGCGGCCATAGATCTTGGATGCCGTCCGTGATTTTTCTTTGAATGAAATGTCGGGGTATCGTTTTAGCGCTTTTTCTGCGGCTGCTTTTGGAAGTATAAAAACCTCTAACCAATTAATGCACCTGATAAGGCGCATGGCCATTGCTAAGTCGCCTTCGATTATCGTACGATTGCGGGCGAAGGCCTCTGCGGTATTTTCTTGAAAAGAGAAGACTAAGTAGGCCAACTCTGGGTGTTTAATTGAAATGGTAACATCGGCCTTTTCGCCTGGCTCTTTTCCAAGGTACTCTAAGTGTCCGTCGCTATTTTTTTTGACGGCGAATCCTGCTACGTTTGGCAGCACCTTCATTTGGAGAACAAAGTTATCTGGAACAACACTGAGTTCATATTGTAAGTGATCGTCCACTTTACTCATTGCACAGAGAGAGCGAGCAATAACGCCCATCATTGTGTTGAGATAGCCATCGCGAAGGGCTGTTGTGATTTTGTTTTTCTCTGTTTTCATTGTGTGTCCATTATTCGTAGCGGGTAATCACCGGTATTTTTTGCGTTATCAAAAAAGAAGAAAATCGTTGGCCTCGGTATCCATCAAATTGTCACAACCGGAGACCATTAATTCTGCATGTAGCGAAACGCGGGGAAGGATACGTTGATAATAAAAGCGAGCGGTGCGTATTTTGCTTTCATAAAATGGACTGCTGCCATTCGCCATGATTTCTTCATGGGCGGACTTTGCCATCATTGCCCAACAATAGGCGAATGTAACGTAGCCTGAATACATCAGATAATCTACTGAGGCAGCGCCAACTTCATTAGGGTTCGATATTGCGGCAGAACCAATGGTTAATGTGAGATCTAGCCATTCCTGGTTCAGCTGTGCCAGCGGAGTAATAAAGGGTTTTAGTGCACCAGTATTGTTGTTCGCCTCGCAAAATTGTTGAATTTCTTTGTTAAAGACCTTTAACAGTTGTCCTTTGCTGGCCAGTATTTTTCGCCCTAATAAATCTACCCCCTGAATACCTGTAGTGCCTTCGTAAATTTGTGCAGCGCGAGCGTCACGCACGAATTGCTCCATACCGTTTTCGCGAATAAAACCATGCCCCCCAAAGGTTTGTAATCCTAAATTAACGCTTTCGGTACAGAGTTCTGAGTTAAAGCCTTTGCAAATTGGAGTAAGTAAATCAAGAAGTGCAGTGCTTGCTTGCCTTACTTGCTCACTTGGAGAGCACTCTTGTTTGTCAAATAACAGTGCAATGTAGGTATTTAATGCACGACTTCCTTCAGCAAAGGCTCGTTGTGTCAGTAGCATGCGTCGTACATCGGGGTGGACAATAATAGGGTCGGCGCTGTGGTCACTGTCTTGGGGCCCCGTGAGTGCACGCATTTGACGTCGCTCAAGGGCGTAGATTACGGCGTTTTGATAGGCCACTTCAGCTAACGCGGTACCTTGCTGGCCGATGGTAAAGCGTGACTTATTTACCATGCTAAACATCGCACGCATGCCTTTGTTTATCTCCCCGACAAGATAACCTGTTGCATTATCAAAGTTCATCACACAGGTGGCGGAGCCATTTAGCCCCATTTTGTGTTCTATGGAGCCACAGCGCACTTCATTGCGTTTACCTAAGCTTCCATCATCATTCACTAGGAACTTAGGAACGATAAATAGAGAGATACCCTTGATACCTTGGGGTGAATCAGGATGTCGAGCGAGGACTAGGTTGATATTATTTTCGCCTAGGTCGCTATCGCCCCCCGTGATAAACATCTTTGTACCGCTGATCTGGTATGTGTTATCTGATTGCGGAATTGCTTTTGTTCGAATTAAGCCTAAGTCAGAACCACAGTGAGGTTCGGTCATGCACATAGGGCCACCCCATGTCCCATCAATTAATTTGGGGAGGTATTTTTCTTTCAGCGCATCGGAGGCGTTATTTTCAATAGCGGCAATGGAGCCATCACGGGTTACGTAAATACCAAATGCGGTGCAAGCAGAAAGGTTCATCTCGCTGATGGCAGCGTTAATAATACGGGGCAACCCTTGTCCGCCATAGGTCGGTTTTTCGCTGATTTGTGTCCAGCCGCTGGCAATGTATTTTTCATAAGCGGCTTTATAGCCTCTGGGGGTGATGACTTCCCCGTTGTTCCAATGGCAGCCTTCTTCATGGCCAGGGTAGTTCAGGGGTTGTAACTCCTGCTCGGCAAACTTACCCGCTTGGGACAGGATGGTGTCGGTGAGTTCTGGGCTGAGATCGTTGAAGTTGGAGATATCTCGGTAGTTGTTATATACAGAGAATACCTTATCAAACAGGAACTTATAGTCGTTAAGTGGGGCTTTGTAGGATGGCATTAGTATCGTCCTGTCATGCAGGCTAAGGGCCATGCAAGGGTTGCTTGTTATGTTACCGAATAATACGTCTATCGATATATTGTGTAATATGTGTAAAACATTACACGATATGTCTTGCATGGTAAATAGATGAAATTAAAAATGATCGATTAGGTTACCCGCATGTGTTAATTTTTATAGTGCGAACCTAAGCCGGTTCGTTACGATTGCAACGTAATGATCATGAACATAGAATGCAGACACCGAATTTTTTATAGGAAAATAAGCCGCCATGGCGAATACATTGATCGATCTATCTATATATCTAGAGAATGATGTGGTGTCAGACCCAGAGCCTTTTCGTCCAAAAATTACGTATATGAATCATCAGGACACGTTCCATCAGGTGGAGCCTTTTTTTCCAGGGTTAGAAAAGAAAGATTTACCCGACAGTGAGGCGTGGGCGGTGGAGTTGGTGGAATTAAATACCCACAACGGTACTCACTTAGATGCGCCTTATCATTTTCATTCCACAATGAACAAAGGTGAAAAATCAATCACGATTGATGAAGTTCCCTTAGACTGGTGTTTTCAAAAGGGGGTCAAATTAGACTTCCGTGATTTTGACGATGGTTATGTGATTACTGCGGATGATGTTGCGAAAGAACTGGATCGAATTGGACATACGCTGTCGCCGCTGGATATTGTGGTGGTAAATACACGGGCCGGTAGCCGATACGGTTGTGACGACTATTTAGTTGCAGGTGTGGGTATGGGGTATGACGCGACGATGTATTTGTTGGAACGTGGTGTGCGTTTAACAGGAACGGACGCGTGGAGTTGGGATGCACCGTTTGTGCATACCGCAAAGAAGTACGCAGAGACAGGCGATTCTTCGTTAATCTGGGAGGGCCACAAAGCGGGGCGTGATATTGGTTATTGCCATTTAGAAAAGTTACATAACTTGGAGTCACTTCCGGACAAAGGTTTTACGATCTCGTGTTTCCCTGTGAAAATAAAAGGCGCGTCGGCAGGCTGGACACGGGCGGTTGCGATTCTTGATGAGTGAGGTATGAGAATGAATAAAAAAGATGTGATCGAGGTCATAAATATCATTTTGACATTTGTCGGACCAATAATTGCTGCAGCTATTCCAGTATATTTTGCAAGTAAACAGAAGGCTTCCGAGGATGTGAGGGAAGACCGTATTCCAGAAATGAATGTGGTGTCACTAAGAGATATTCTGAAAATAAAACATAGCCATTTTATAATTATTTGAGATGTTGCTCGAGGGGTAAGACCTATGGCACTACCGAAGCCCCCGGCAGCGCCATAGGGTTTAGGCCGACTCTGTTAACGGTCTTTCTTCAATATCCTCTGCCTGCTGTTCTATCACCGGGTTGGCTTTCGCTAATAGTAAATCAGCGGCTTTTTCGGCGATGACAATGGTTGTCGCGTTGGTATTGCCACTGATAATGGTTGGCATGATGGAGGCATCCACAACCCTAAGGTTCTCAATGCCATGCACGCGCAATTGGTCATCGACCACGGCAAGTTCATCGTTACCCATTTTACAGGTGCCCACTGGATGATATACCAGACCTAGCCGCTCTTTACATTTGTCGAGGATGTCCTGGTCGCTGATCACGTCTTTTCCTGGGTGGATCTCTTGACCGCTCCAAGGAGATAGCGCATTAGCGGCCATAATATTGCGAGATATCTTTATGCCTTCTATGAGAGTCTTTGCATCCTCAGGATGATCAAAGAAATTATAATCGATGACGGGGTCTGCCGTTGGATCACTCGATGATAACGACACGCTTCCTCGAGACTTGGGGCGTAGTACGCAGACGTGTAATGACATTCCATCTTTTGCCATTAGGGCAAGATCACGACCGTTGTCATCAAACAGTAGGGGTAAAAAATGCATTTGCACATCGGGAGTGCTGAGATTCTTATCGGTTTTTAGAAAGGCGCCGGACTCGGTGATAGAGGCAGATAACTTTCCGCTCTTCTTGGTGAAATACTTAACTGTTTCTGGAAGCAGTTTGAGCAAGCCCCTTAGTGATGAGGTAAAACCGTCTTTGCGTAAGCTCTCTTGTAAAACGCAGGCATCCACGTGATCTTGCAGGTTTTTTCCCACCCCCGGTAATTCGTGGATCACGTCTATGTTGTGCTGTTTCAAGTGTGCTGGGTCGCCAATGCCCGATAGCATGAGCAATTGTGGAGAGTTAAATGTGCCCCCTGAGATAAGGACTTCTTTATTGGCGTAGATCGTATGTTGAACGCCGCTAACGGAGTACTGTATGCCCTGAGCGGTTTTATCGGATAAGATAATTCGTGATGTGAGTGCATTGGTAATCACGGTGAGATTGTTACGTGCCATGATGGGATGCAGGTAGCCCCTTGCGACGCCGCAGCGCTCGCCATTTTTAATGGTGAATTGGTAAAGGCCTGCGCCTTCTTGCTGCGACCCGTTAAAGTCATCGGTGAGTGGGTAGCCTGTTTCCGCAACCGCTTCTACAAACTTGTGGGACTGTTGGTAGTAACCAATGCCATCGGAAACATGCAGCGGACCGGTATTGCCATGATATGCAGAGGGGCCGCGCTCATTGGTTTCCGATTTTATAAAATAAGGCAGAAGGTCATCATAGGACCAACCGCTATTACCTGCCGAGGCCCAATTGTCATAGTCTTCTTTTTGACCCCGAATATACACCATGCCATTGACTGCACTACTGCCGCCGAGGGTTTTTCCTCGAGGGCTAAACATTGGCTCGCCGTTGCGAATGTCGGGGTGAACCGTGGAGTTAAATCCCCAGTTATACTTTTTGCTAAACATAAAATATGCAAAAGCACCGGGGATTTTAATCATGGGTGTTTTGTCTATCGGTCCTGCCTCCACTAAGCAAACCGTAGTTTTGCCATCTTGCGTTAAACGGTTGGCGAGTACGCAGCCTGCTGATCCTGCGCCAACTATAATATAGTCATAAGATTCCATGATGACTTTTTCTCCGAAGCTATGGCTCTTGTGGAATAGATAGGCACTAACCTTAAAGCTTAGGTAGGCCAATTACATTGTATATATTGGCCATAAAATCATTTTTCTATGACTGTGTGGTCTTTGATCTACCCTTCTTGTTCGTCGAACGTTTTACGCGCTGACGTAATATCTGCGTGGTGTTTTTCTGACCATAGAATTAATTCACATAGGGGCTTAACCACATCGTCACCGAGTGCGCTCAATTGATACTCCACTCTTGGAGGGACCTCTGGGTAGGCAGTACGCAACAGATAACCCTCTCGCTGTAGTTGGCGAACGGTTACCGTCAGCATGCGTTGTGAAATGCCCTCAATGCGACGCTTGAGTGAAGAGAAACGCTCTGGGCCATCCATTAATGCAAATAGAACCAGCATTGACCATTTACTGGTCAGTGGTGTGAGTACATCCCGTACTGGGCAGCTCGGGTCGTTGGGGAATTGGCGTTTTTCCCCTAAAGGGAGCTTGTGTTTGTTCATCGATTTTATTCTCTTTGTGCTGGTGAGTATCCGTAAGGCCGCTTTTTCTACGTTAGTTACTGCAAGAGAACTAGCTCACTTTTACGTGCCTGGTTGACAGAGGCGGGTTGATTGCTCAATAGTTATATAAAGTAACTATTGAGCAATCATAATACAAGAATTATTGGAGTCCGTTTTATGGCACGTATTGTATTACCAGCAGGAGAGTCACCAGAGAGCCACCGTTTATTGTCAGTTCAGCCGGATATGGGACGAGCGATGGCAACATTGTCTGAGGCGGTGTATCAGAAGTCAGGGTTGGACCTGCGAATTCGAGAAGCGATCCGTATGCGGGTTGCGCTGTTGAATCAGTGCCAAGTGTGTTTAGGCTATCGTTTTCCGGAGCTGATTGATGTGGGTGTGGATGAGGTGTTTTATGGGGCAGTTGAGAGTTGGCGCGAAAGCACTATATTCTCCAAGAAAGAAAAGCTGGCCATTGAATATGCTGAGCGTTTTATCAATGATCACTTGGGAATTGATGATGATTTTTTTGAAGCGCTGAAATTGGTGTTCACTGATGTGGAGATCTATGAGATGAGTACTACCATAGCAGCCTTACTGGCAAATGGTCGTATTCTACAAGTGCTTCAGGTGGAGCAGGTATGTTCACTATCAGCCATCGAACCAGGGGGTGTGTAATGTTGTCGTTGCAAGAAATGTCAGACAGATTCGAGTTGCAGGATCTGACAAATCGATATTGTCACCTGCTGGATCAGGGGCTGTTTGAAGAGCTAAGGCAGGTTTTCACCGACGACGCCTGTATTGATTACACCGCGATGGGGGGGATCAAAGGCAATCCAGATGACGTCGTATCTTTTCTCAAGCAGGTGATGCCTCGTTTTGCCAACTATCAGCACATGATCACGAATCAGCAGTTCGATATCGATGACGATAAGGCTGCGGGGCGTATTATGTGTTTGAATCCAATGGAGCCTGTATCAACGTCTCAAGATTCGTCACTGTTTTTTCTTGGATTCTGGTATGTGGATGAATATGTCCGTACGGATCATGGTTGGCGAATCAGCTCTCGCGTGGAAGAGAAATCCTATCAATTTAATCGCTAAGTCTAATTAATCTTCTAACGCAAAACCTTGCTTTGGAAAGTGCACGTGAACCGTCCCTGTGTGCTCATTCTTGCGAGAGATGATCCATTGTGTTGGTGTGGCACCAACAAGAATACCTTCTGTTGGAGCTTTGCCATAATCTGAAGGCGCGATGGATACTACCTGTCCGATAGTGGCGTGTTGTTGATGGTCTGGCTCGATGGGACGGGGTTCAGTATTGTTAGCGATACGTAGCGCATATTCTGCGCTGATGTTGGCGGGCTCACCATTACCGAAGCTCTTCATCCGGTCCATCCATGCATTGACCTTTGGGAAGGCGGTGATGGTTTTTTTCTCTGCCAGTTCTCGTATAAACCACAGACCATGGTAGGCAGAGAAGTCTGCAATATTAGGTTGAGGGCCAAATATAAATGGTTCGGTTAATCGATCTTCAAGTGCGTCCAGATGTGAATTAACAATTTTTCTGGCTGCGATGGGGTTGGCGATTTTTATCGACGCGGATCGCGTCATTTGATATCGGTCAATGAGCAAGCGTCCTGAATCTAGGAGTGACATCGAGCTTAAGGTCTTTCGCCGTAACTCCTTACTAGAGGCAGAGCTTACGCAGGCGAAAAAGGTGTGTAGATCAACCTCTTCGACAAATTCTTGAACGCTGGCATCACAATTCTCCATGGCCAGCTCGGGCTTATTGGTGAGGGTGGCGATTTCGCTGGTAATGGCACGAGTGTCGCAGAAAATGTTGGAGCCAATTTGCAAAACCGGTATCTTACGATAGCCACCAACCAAGGGAGCCAATTTAGGGCGCGGTGGAATTTCCTTCGTATTGGACGAAAGCCACTCGGTATTGGTGTACCCTAACATTGATCTGATTTTTTCAGAAAATGGTGACATTGAATAATGATGAAAAACCAATTGGGACATAGGTATACCGTAATTGCTATAACTGACATATTTCCGCAAGGGGAGTGTGTCATTTATTAAAATGATTCGTCAATAGATGGTGAGGGCAAGGGTATTACAAAGCATTACACATTGTCATATCTGGTCGAAAGTTTAACGTTAATGAGATGCTTTGTGCAAGAACACAAATGCGGAGTACTGAGAGTTTTTATAGGACTGTTTTTATGCTGCGGAATGAGGCATGTCGATGAGTGAACTGTATGATGACCTACGGTGTTGTCCGTTGTACGACGGTATCGATAGGCAAGAATATGAATTGCTGATAGAAAAGAGTCGAAGGGTGCGAGTGCGCGCTGGTGAATGCATTTTTGATATTGGCGACCCAGCAGAGGAAATTTATCTGATAACGGAAGGTTGCGTGAGTTTTCAGTACCACGCTTTGTCCGGCAAGAGAGTCACATTGGGGTTGGCAGATCCTTATATGGTTATAGGTGATATGGAGTTGTTAGATCCAACTCCGCGTAAATCCCGCGCCTTTGTCATACAAAACTGTTCGCTGATCGTTACCGATAAGCATGCCTTTCTTGCGCTATGCCGTCGTTGCCCAGTGATATACGAGAGACTCCTAAAAATTTACTCGCGACGATTGCAGTACGCTGCTCGTACTATGTTGTTGAAGAATGATGAACAATTATTGTGTTCAATTCTGTTGAACTTAGCTAAACGGTTCGGGTGTGATGATGGTAAGGGTATCGAAATACAGTTACCACTGTCGCAAGAAGAACTCGCGTCTTATCTTGGGACACCAAGGCAACGGTTAAACCGAATGCTTGGGGAGTTCAAGCGTCAGGGTTGGATCGATGTATCCTATAGTAAAATCACCTTGCTCAATGTTGAGGCAATGGAGTTGTTGCTTGAGGTGGATGAGTAAATAGATTTATCTGATGTGTACCAAACCAGACAGACTTCATCATCATGCCCCCGGTAGATTGTCACCTTCTGATGTTTATGACCGTTGAGGAAGCAATCGTAATGAAGGTGAAAGCAGTAGTAAAAAGAGGAGTACACATCGTTCTTCTTGGGTCTTTTCCTGCGTCGGATTATCACAATCCTATTGTGCAACGTCAGCCTGCTTCGATTTTTCAGCGTGGGTATATAGCCCAGGACATCACAGCGTATTGACCGACGATGATGGACGAACCTGGATGTTTTACCATCAAAAACGAACGGCAGTCCATGTCGGTTTTAGCGATCGCTTTGTCTGTAAGGATGAAAAAATCATAAGAGGATCGGTAAGATGACTTACTTGGCTACGGTATGCCGGTAAGTCATCTTCAATTACGAGGTTAGGCGAATTGAGAGCCACCACTTTGTATAATGTTTACAGGGGCGCCATGTCCCATATTTTCTCTCCATTCTTCAATGTAAGGCCAGGTCCATTCACCTTCTTTGATGATGTCATAGTCCATATCAAAGTACTTGGTAGATACCGCTATGCCCTTACTGAAGTACCCAATAATTTTGGCTATATCGACGGCAGCTTTCGATCGATAATTCTTCGGTGAATAGAAGCGTTCGATATCGACAATGATGTCTTTGCAGACAGGAATGAAATCCCATAATACTTTATAGGCTGCGTGGATACGGGTCTTATAGGATTTGTCTACCGCCGATAGCAAGTTGATCGATACCGAGTGGTGTTCTAGTTCTTCACACCAGTGCCACATAAAGACCTCTAGGACTTTTTGGTCTAGGGACTCGTCTTTATAAAAATGGGTATCGATAAAGGTGAGTTTAATGACGGAAAAGAAAATATGCTCTAGGGCGGCGGTAATCGCAAGGTTATCGAGCTTCGACAGTGACTTGGTGAGATGGCGCATGGTGGCTTCAAGTTCAGAGCGGCGCTCTATGGCGTAGATGCCTAAGGCTTGATTGAGCTCAGTATGAATCACCGTATGCTCACGTTCTTGGGAGTTAAACTCTTCTATGAGTTTTTCTAACCAGGGGTTTTCTTTCACGATAGGTTCATTCACATAAGCTCTGACAGAGCGCATGATATATTTTTCAGCTTCTGGTGTGATCAGTGACACGGCTTCCCAAAAAACGCGTAGATGCCGAGATTGACACCAATTTGGATCAATATTATTGAAATCAAACTCAGGCTTTTTTGAATAAAACTCGATGGACTTAATCAGACTCATGCTTTATTACTCCTTTCATTATATTATCGGACAGTATGCGTCATTTGTCCTACAATAGAACTCAATCGGACAAATATCAATAGATGTCCTATAAAAAATGCGTCATAATTTGTGCTATAACTATCCCCGGTGAGTTAACCAGTTGAATACATTCAATAAAATTAGGTAGGGTCATGATAAAGGTGGTGAAAAAACCAGCAGCGGATCGCGCAATGGAAGCTGCAGTGGTGTGTTTTTGTAGTAACGGTATTAATAATTCCAGTATGGAAGATATCGCGCTTGAGGCGGGGATGGCACGGTCCACACTATATCGCTACTTTAAGGACAAAGATGAGCTAATCATTGCGGTGATGGAACGAGAGGCGTGGGCGATGGCGAAAGAGCTATCGACCAAAATTACAGTAAAGAAGAGTTTTGCTGAATTTATTATTGAAGGTATGTTGTTGGCATTAATCTATGTGCCAGAGCACCCGGTGCTGGGGAAAATGTTTGCACCAGATTCATTGGCGACATCGAGCCGTATCGTGTTGATGAAGAATCACTTAAGCCAAGTGGGTATTACCGTCATTGGCCCTGCGATTAAGGCTGCTAAATTAGCCAAGTTAATTCCCGCAGAGCTGACGGCGGAATTGCTGATGGATTGGTTGATACGTGTTCTATTTTCGCTGTTGACCATGCCCAGTGATATTACTGAAACCAATGATCAAAAGCGTAAATTGCTTGAAGCGATGCTGTTGCCTGCGTTAACCCGTAAGTAGGTAAGGCTAGATGATGCCGGGGATCAGTACTTTTCTTGATGAAGGGTAGTCGGGGAACTTATCTTTGTACCATTGATGGGTTTGAAACGCTCTGGGGATAAGGTTTGCCGCTGATATCCCCAGTACAAATAATGCCCCGAGAGACCAAGTTGCAATCGCAAAGCCAGTAAAAGAGATAAGCTCAGTAAAGTAACTGGGGCAGGTGACGTAGCGATATAAGCCACCTTGGGGGATGCGGTAAACTTTTTCGCCGGACGCAACTTCTTCTTTGGTGCGTAGGGTTCGAATAATATGATCGCTATGCAGGTTCATAAGGTATCCGAATCCATAGATTGCCATTCCGATTATAAAACGAGGGTCAGAGAACCAACCATCGGTAAGGTGAGGGCTAAGGTGCGAAATAAAGACGGCGTTTAAATATCCGTGAAAAGCGGTGACAAACCAACCTGCCAACACAATCATGATACTAAAGCTGCCTTGTTGGCCTTTTGCCACCCGCATAAGCAACGGGAAAATAAACCCTCTATTACCGTAATGGATCAACCATATCGACAAAAAGAATAGAGGTACGACATCAAAGCGATGTTCGCCTTGGAAATAAAAGAATATAAAACTAAGGGTTGCGGGGAGCTCCATTAAAAACCAGCCCATACGGGGTGATAAACTGAAACCGAACTGCTCGGAGGCAAACCGCCCATAGGGGGCTTTAACAAAAAAACCGCCAATAATGACCATCCCTAAATAGATGGCGGCAATGATAAGAGCCGTATCGTAACTCGATTGGCTGATAAGTGATTCCATGCGAATGACTCGTATTTTATGGACGCATTATTACGAGCAATTATTTAATGGGAATCGCGTATTACATTCAAGTATACGCCGTATATCAAATTGTAAGATTTTTCTTATTGATAGTTGTATTCACCTTCAATAGTGCGCTAATATCCTAAGTTCATTAGGGTGTGTTGTTTTGATCCGTGTAATATTACGTCAGATTACACATTGTTCGTTGAATTTGCGCCCCTTAGGCACCTCTCAGTTGCCGTTAACGAATGTAATGTCGTGTAATGTTTGTTCTATACTTTAATGCTAATGTCATATTTATAGAAATGGCAGTGGTGTATACAGAATTCGATAATTTGGTGTCCTTGTAAAGGTTATTCCAGGTTTTGCTTAATGGTGATTTATTTCTCAGTTTTTTTCGTTTTGTAGCGTCGACAGTTGATGTATTTAGTCATCAGGTTTTCGAAACGTATCATTTGTAATGATTATTGAGGAAACCATGAGCGCCAAAAAAATGTCGATCGATAATAATTGAGGGCGAATTACTTTTAGCTCATTGTAAGAGATCAATAAACCCCAAAAAGTTAAAAATAGTATTGTTGTTTTTCCAATATATTTGTCACAATCTGGCCTCTACAATTTATCTTGCTCTGTGGAATTTCCTAGGCTTTTCTCGATCAATGTAAAATAGTGAGCTACCATAAATTTAACGATTGATAATGTAATCGACTTAATTTATTCAAGTTTCAGGCGTTCAATTCCCGATTTTTAGCAATATATAAATAACTGCCAAACTTACTGAATGCAGTAATAAACTACGGATACATCATGGCTGTATTGGTCAACAAAAGCACAAAAGAAAAAGTACTACTTAGGCATCATCACTTATTTGGTCGTAACAAAAACGCTGTTAATAGTGTGCTTGAAGATCGTTGTGTTTCTCAAATTCATGGCACTGTTCGCTGGGAAGAGTCACGCTGGGTAGTTATTGATCATTCACGTAATGGTATCTGGCTCAATGGTCGACGAGTAAAATGTTCAGAACAAGCGGTTATCTCCGTAGGGCATACGCTGCAATTTGGATCACCGTCTCAGCCTCAATGGTTAGTGGAGTGCATTGATGAACCGGGACCGACATTAATGCCGGTGAATCATGATGGTGCTTTAGTGAAGCTAATAAAATTTCACGCACTACCGTGCATTAGTCAGCCAGATATCTTGATATACCAGTCATCCGATGGGCGTTGGATGTGGGAAGGGCAAGATGGGCCGGAGTTTCTAGTGGAGGGGGATGTTATTCAAAGTGATGCGTTGCAATGGGTGTTTGGTAGCGGCGGTTCGATTGATATGACAATAGAAGGTCGGCTTGGGAAATTATACGCCCCTGATGATTTTCTGTTCGAATTTGATGTTAGTTTAGATGAGGAGCATGTTTCCTTGCAGGTATCTTTGGGTAATGATGTCTGGAAATTAGAAGAGAGAACGCATCACTATTTATTACTTCTATTAGCACGCCAGAGAATACAGCATGTGAAAGAGGGGTATGACGAGAGCAATCAAGGTTGGCTGGATATGCAGAAATTTGTCAAGATGCTGGGTCTTGATACCTCCCATGTCAATATCCAAGTATATCGTGCTAGAAAGCAGATATCAGAAGCGTTGTTGGATATTACCTTGCCTAATCAAATCATAGAGCGGCGTACAGGTGAAATGCGAATTGGTTTTTCACGATTTAAAATAACGCAAGGTTCAACATTGGTTCATGGGGACCTTACACGCGGAGAGTTAGTGAACTAATCGAAGCGGCTCCCTTATTCGTTGAACATTCAAAAATATCTCTTAGCAACATAGCAAGCTATAACAACAATGATGGAACTCGATTTATGCTAACTCCACCACTAGGTGATGGAGAGTATTCTGACTCTCACAGTATTAAATACAATTTATCAGGTTATGAATTTATTGGGGTTCTCGGAAAGGGTGGGTTTGGGCAAGTCTTTCTGGCAACTCAACTCAGTACATCCCGTTCCGTAGCCATAAAAATTCTTAAATTGCCCGAAGATATGCCAGCCGATTCAAAGCAGCACTTGCTCAACCGTTTTCAACGGGAAGCATTGTTATGTGCCCAGCTTAATCATCCGCATGTTGTTCAATTGTTGGATCGAGGGCAAACCGATGACGGTGTGGTGTACGTAGTATTTGAATATGTAGAAGGCGTAACGCTCAAAGACCTGCTAGATCAAGAAGGTGTCTTTGCGGCCGATGAAGCACATAGTGTGATGGGACAGGTTTTGGATGCAATCTGTTATGCCCATAGTGCTGGTGTTATCCATCGTGATTTAAAGCCGCAGAATATTATGGTGACGTGGCACGGTATGAAACCCCATGCCAAGATATTGGATTTTGGCATTGGCGCATTCTCCCCTGATTTTCAACATGAAGATTACAAAAACCTCACGATGACCCATGAAATGTTGGGTACTCCGTCCTATGCAGCTCCGGAACAACTTAGGGGGGAGCTCCCGACTATTCAATCGGACATCTATGCTTGGGGTTTGGTGCTGCTGGAGTGTCTAACCGGGCAGCCAGCCATACAAGGATTGTCCGTTGCGGAGGTGTTTCATCAGCAGCTAAGCCCCGCAGATGTGCCGTTGCCGCCCAGTATTGCTGGGCATGAGTTAGGGGGGCTGCTAAGGCGGGTGCTAAAGAAAAAGACTCAAGATCGCTATAGTGATCCTGAGCAACTGCGGATCGATTTTATGCGGTTGGCTATTGCCGATCTGGTGGGAGATATTACTTTTCAACGTGAGTCTTCTGTCACGAGTGATCAATATACCGTAGCGACTACGTCATCATTTACCGAGAAGCGCCAATTAACCGTGTTGTGTTGTAGTGTGGGTTTGTTCCCTCGTGGAGATACCTCCCATGATGTTGAGGTCATGGAATCATTGCAGCGAGATCAGATTAGCCTGTATTCGGATGTGATATCGAGTTTCGGTGGTTATGTTGCCGGAGTATTCGCCGATAGAATCATGGTGTATTGGGGGTACCCGTATGCTGGTGATACCGACATACGATTGGCGGCACGCACGGCGCTTGAACTGGTGCGAAGAATGCGTCGTCAGCAAGAATATCTATTGCAGGAGCATGATGCACTATTGGATTTTCGGATAGGTATGCACACTGGCACCGTTGTTGCTGATCAGGCAGGCCTACCTACGGGGTTAACCCCCAATATCGCCTTAAAGTTGGAGAACATAACCAAGCCAGGGACAATCCTTGTGAGTGAGGCTTGCCGTCAATGCCTGGATGGTTACGCTGAATTCGAACGCGAAGAGCAACTCAATGCTGGTGATTACTGGAGTCAGTACCCTGTCTATCAGCTACTGGGTGAGTTGCAATCTGAAGCGATGACGTCATTAGGTGTGAGTGAACGGCGTAATCTGATTGGTCGGGATAGTGAAATAGAACAACTGCAGAGTCTGTGGCATTCGACTCGTATAGGAGTGGGTAGGGCGGCCCTAATTAAGGGTGAGGCTGGTATTGGTAAGTCACATCTGCTGCGATCTTTACGTTGCGACGTTGGGCGTGAGGGTTATGAGTCAGCGGAATTACGGTGTTTGCCTGAGCACAAAAATCGAGCGTTATACCCGATATTGTCCTTCTTGCGACAACGGCTTTCTCTAAGTGAATGTAATGATGATCAAGTTATCGAGCGTTTAGAAAAGGCGATGTCAGGGGTAGATATAGAGAAGAAGATTATTTTACCCATCTTGTTGTCGTGGTTGTCATTACCCTTCACCCATTGTTATGTCGCTTCACAGTTGACCCCCTCACACCAGAAAGCGATTATTATCCAAGCATTGACACGTTGGTTATTGACGCTCGCTGAAGAACGCCCATTTCTATTGTTGTTAGAAGATGTACATTGGGTCGATCCAACTACAGTGGAATTGCTAGAGCATTTATTGCCGAGTTTGGCCTCAACTCCATTGGCGTTTTATATGACATCGCGGCCGAAAGGCCCCGAGTTTGCTTATGACGGAGTGCTGCACGTTGAGTTGACTGGGTTGGACTCTGCATCGGCAGTTGAAGTTATTGAGGAAGTTTTAGGTGAGCAGCATCTGCCTTTGTCTGTGATTTCCAATATTACAGAGCGTACCGATGGTGTGCCGTTATTTTTGGAAGAACTTACTCGAATGATTGTTGAAACTGGTGGTGGTAATAGTTCATCGTCAGGGCAGTCGCTAGAAATTCCTTTTGTGCCTCATACCTTAAAAGATTCTCTTATGGGGCGATTGGACAATGTTGGAAAGGCGAAGAGAACGGTACAGCTAGCCTCAGCGATAGGACGAGAGTTTAACTATGTATTGTTGACGGCCGCATCAAATGAAAGTGATCTTGATATACAAAGTGACCTGGATGATTTGATTGAGGCAAAAATGATCTATCGACAGCGCAGAGTAGATCAGGATTGTTACATTTTTCGTCACGCGCTGATTCGAGATGCTGCGTATGACTCGATGACTCGTACAACACGAGAAGAGATGCATTACCAACTCGCAGAAGCAATAGAGGATAAAATGCTGGCTCTCGATGTGCTTCCAGGGTCAGAGGATTCCACCTCCCTTGTTCTCGGGTTAGCAAGGCATTTGGAAGGGGCAGGTAATATACGCAGGGCGTTAGATTGGTGGGGGGAGGCGGGTGAATTGTCGGCCAAGGTGTCTGCTCATGCTGAAGCCTGTAACCACTACAATCGTGCGGTAGAGCTTATTGAACAGCTAAAAATAAGTGGGGTTATCTACAATGATCTTGCAGATGTTGAACTCAGTATTCGTGGTGCCTTAGGTGGCTCGCTCACGGCCGCTTTTGGCTGGTCGAGTATTGAAGTTGAAAAGAATATGGAAAAGATATCTGGGGTTAATCAACAGCAGAATATCGAATTCTCTCTAGTTGAAATATGGGTACAGTTCTCTAGTGCACTGACATTACATGAAGATGATAAAGTCAGTACTTTACTGGGTAAGCTCAGCGCAGTTAATCGAAAACCCGCGCAAGAATTTTTGTTCTATCTTATGCGAGGAATGAGTTCCTTTTATCAGGGGAATTTCATTGAGTCGAAGGTGGAATTAGAGGCCGCGAATCGATATATAGAAACGTTATCGGACACGGAGTTAGCGCAATTACCGGTTGATACGCCAGCTCTACCTTATGTTCATTTAGCATGGGGCAGTTTTGTTTCTGACGAGGAGGTAGAGGCGCTGTCTCTAATGGAAAGAGGTCTTAGCCTTTCTGAAGGCGACATATTTTCTGAAGCGCTTTCACTGACATTTTCTTCTGCTATGCGATTGTTCACTCGAGACTCCGATGGGTTGGTCGAACATGCACAGCGTTGCATGACTCTTAGCCGAGAAGGTGAATTTCTCGTGTTGGAAGAGGTTGGTCGGGTGTGTCTTGGGTACGCCGCGGTGCTGCAGGGTGACGTCAGCCATGGTATCGCCGAAATGCAACTGGGAATGTCTAGGCAGGTTGAGGCTAGGCATCGGTTATTTGTTTGTGTTTATTATTCAAAACTGGCGGAGGCTCAGTTGTTTTATCAAAAGGATATACAAGGATGTCTGCACACGATCGCAAAGGCTAAACCGTATGCAGACGAGTTGTTTGGGTGTTTTTTTAGACCGGAACTATTTCGATTGGAGGCATTATGTTATCAAAAAATGCGCCACCCGGAGAAAGCCAACAAATCCATTCAAGCGTCCAAAGAGGCGTTACATACGATGAGCTTGACGCATGCAGATTCGTCTTTTTTTGCACGAAGAATACTGTCTGTAGCAAGTGAGGATGACGTGACTCTGATTTGATCACGCCGAAATTATATCAATAGTAAGGATTAACGTATGAGCAATACTACAAGTCGTGACTATATTGATGGCGATAACTTGATGCTAGAAAAGCCACCATTTAATGAAGGCAACGCCTTCATGCACGGTTTTCTTGTTAAGGGCGATAAAGATGCTTTGCAAAAGATCATTGATACTAACTTTAATCAGGTAGCACCGGATAAGTGTTATTTTAAAGTGCTAACAAGTTATGTTATCCAATCGTTTACGCTAATAGAGCATGCAAACTCGTTAGATGAAACAGAAATAAACTATGGCTACACTGAAGAGAAAGAGGTGATTCCATGGATTATCGTCGGAAAAATGGTAGGGGATGATCATGATAAAATTGACCATATATTCTTCTATCCCTATGCCTGCTTTGTTAATAGTGCGTTGGCGCTAAATACCGGTCGCGAGATTTACGGATATCCCAAATATATGGGAGATACGGTAATGCCTGAGAAGGGGGATAATTCAGGTGAATTCAGTTTAGCGGTTAACTCTTATAAGACGTTCTCACCGGAAACAAAACTTCAGTTCAACCCATTGATGAAGATCACCCAAGAATCAGATAAGGGTGACGAAGATGATGACGATGAATTTGGGTTTTTAGATGGCTTCGAGCTGCTGATGGGACGATTGGTTCAGTTGATCAAGTTAGAGCGTAAGTTATTCAGTCTGGATTGGCATGCGATAGAACAAATTGCCAGTTTACTGATTAACCCAAAGGTAGATCAGTTATTCTTGAAGCAAATACCGGATCTAACCGGAAAGAAAGCGCTTTATCAAGCCGTTATTACCGCACCAGCGGTAGTGAAAAAAGTACGCTCCATTCATTGTTCGAGAAACGACTATTGCTTGACGATCGAAGATAATGCCAGCTTTCCTTTAGTGAAAAGTTTAGGGCTGACCCGAGAACCTGACAACAGTATTAAGGTTGACTACGCCTTTACGTTTGATTTTGATTTTGTCGTTGAAATCGGCACAGAAGTTGTGCGAGCTGAAGATGGATTAGGTGCGCTATCGGATAGTGCGGAAAGGAGCAAGGTCTGTGAATAGTCAATCTCAACCGATTCCTAAAAAAGAGCGTATTGCCATTCTTGGCGGAGGGCCAGGCGCGATAAGCGCCGCGATAGCACTGACACATGATGAGGACTGGAAGTCTAAGCGTGATGTGACAATCTATCAGATGGGCTGGCGTTTAGGTGGTAAATGCGCCAGTGGGCGAAATGAACATATGGGGGATAGGATTGAAGAGCATGGTGTACATGTGCTATTTGGTTTTTACGACAATACCTTTCGCCAGATTCGTCAAATTTATAATGAACTGGATCGACCCACATCCCTGCCTTTTAGTACCTGGCAGTCCGCTTTTGAAGAGCATAACCTTGTAGGGCTATCGGAAAATATCAACGGGAAGATAGAAAATTGGATGATTCAGTTTCCCAATAAGCCGGGCTTACCCGGCGATGATATGAATGAATCCGTGACCTTGTTGGATGTTATAGAAACCGTGTGGGCGTGGATACACAAAGAGGTCACCGGGCTAAAAGAGGAGCTTCGAGAAGTAAAATCGGCTGCGGAAAGCAAACCCACCGACGGCGATGGTGGTAGTTGGTTCTCACAGTTGGCCTTTCATCTCAAAAGTGATGTGGATGAGTTGGTGGATAGTTATGAGACGCTAACACAATCTATCCATACCTTGTGGCAGCATCATTGGGATGAAGAAAAAACGGATGTACAGGTAGACCATTCGTTGTTCGAAGAGATGCTTAATTATCTTAAACACTGGTTGGAAGAAGAAGCATCAGAATTAATGGAGTCCAATTCGACGATTCGTCGCGCCGTCATTATGATCGACTTGGCGTTAACGATCATGAAAGGGTTTATCAGTGATGGGGTCATCGGCAACGGTCTAGATGTGATTAATAAGTACGACTTCATCGAGTGGTTAAAACTCAATGGCGCGTTGAAATGGACCTACGAGTCTGCTCCAGTACGCGGTGTTTATGATCTCGTATTTGCGTTTGAAGATGGAGATTCTGAGAAGCCGAATGTTGAAGCAGGTACTGTGTTGCGGGCAATGATTCGCATGGTGTTTAGCTATCAAGGTAGCTTGATGTGGAAATTTAACGCAGGTACTGCGGATATCGTGTATGGCCCAGCCTACGAGGTGTTGCGTAAACGTGGTGTTAAATTTAACTTTTTCAATAAAGTGGAAAAATTATCTACAGTACATACTCCTGAAGGGCCGCAAGTCAGTGAGATTGAACTGACACAACAGGTTCGGTTAAAGCAGCCGGAAACAGAGTACGATCCATTTATTACCGTTAAAGATCTCGAAGTATGGCCTAGCACGCCGAATCTAGAGCAGATTGATACCGAGCAAGCAGCGTTGATGTTGCAGCATGATATTGATTTGGAATCGTCATGGAGCCGATGGCCATCATTGTATGAGGAGGCTTTTGGTAAGCCCCTACCGACGATTCGCCTAGTTCAGGGGCAGGATTTTGATAAGGTAATTCTGGGGACATCCATTGCACCGGTGGCAGCTCTGTTGGGGGATTCTGTTAGCCAGAGCCCCGAATTAGAAAAAATGTTAGGCGCAGTTAAAACGGCAGCAACACAGGCATATCAACTGTGGCTCAATCGGAGTTTACCCGAGTTGGGGTGGAGAGATGAGGATGCCGCTGATGATGAGGTATCTGTTGGCCCTATACTCACTGCCTTTTGGCAGCCGATTGATACGTGGGCGGTTATGGATCAAGTGATTGATCAGGAAAACTGGCCTAATACTGATGAGCCGCCGCTACAGAACATTTCTTATTTTTGTGGCCCATTAAAAGTGGATGCGTACCCTAGTTCAGATAATTACGATTTCCCAGAGAAAATGAAAGCTAAGGTGAAAAGTAATGTTCTGCATCAGCTTAATTCTCAGATTCAGGATTTATGGCCTGAAGCGGAAGCCGATGGTCAATTTAGATGGGAGTTTCTATACAACCCCATTCTCCCTAAGCTAGAGGGTGAAGCCGCTTTTGATAGTCAATATTGGCGTGCCAATGTGGACCCATCGGAACGCTACGTATTATCGGTTGTTAACAGCTCACAGTATCGTGTTGCGGCAGACAAGTCGGGATTTTCAAATCTCTATCTCGCCGGTGATTGGATCAAAACAGGACTGAATATCGGTTGTTTTGAATCAGCGACAATGGGAGGGCTACAAGCCGCGAGGGCGATTTGTGGGTATCCGAAGGAGATTACGGGAGAAGATGATATCAAATAGTTTTACGCTTAATACGTATCTAGGGCGAATCCTTGTGATTTTCGCGCTAGTGTACGTGGGTCCGGCGAGCGCTCGCTCGTCGGAGGTTTTTTTTGACGACAGCGTCGATCTAAGCGCCAACGCAGCAACCCTCATAGCAGAAAAAATATTCCATAATGAATGTGGCTCTGACCAACATTGTTTGGTGAGTTGGAATGAAGGTGAGCGATTTCCGTCACTCGGTATAGGGCATTTTATTTGGTACCCCAAAGGTATTGACGAAGGGTATCGAGAGAGCTTTCCGGAATTGATTGCGTTTATGCAGGGTCAGTCTCTTCCTGTTCCCCACGCTCTACAGCGGCTGTCACCCTTTGATGCACCCTGGGGCAATAGAAAGGAATTCCTGATGCGTTCACACGACACAGATGTTCAGCAATTACGGGATTTTCTAAGTACCCACAAAGCGATTCAGATGAAATTTATGTTTCGACGTGCGAAGCAATCTTGGTCGGATATAGTCGCGGCTTCTCCCCCTGTGAGAAGGCCCCATACGCAGAGTATAATTCGACAACTATTGGCCAGTGACGTCGGCATTTATGCATTGATTGATTATGTCAATTTCAAAGGTGAAGGGCTGTTAACCTCTGAGCAAATTAATGGTACCGGCTGGGGACTGAGTCAGGTGTTGGATGCAATGGATGTTGAGAGTGAGGATGCGGACATCGTAGGGGCATTTCGCGTGGCTGCAGTGAAAGTGCTGACCCATCGAGCAATGAACGCTAAGAACCCAATTGAGCGTAATAGATGGTTAGCAGTCTGGAAGAAAAGGATACAAACCTATCGCTAACACCCTATTAAGAATAGGGTGTGCAGAAGGGCTGGAAAGTTGTACTTATCGACGTTTTACTGTAAAAGTTCTGCTTTGATGATTGAATTCAAACGCTGGAATCATAGGTTTATACAGTATGGCGAAGAAGTTTTATGTGGTGTGGGCAGGACGAGAGCCTGGTATTTTTACAGATTGGGCATCGTGTAAGCGTTCGGTCGATAAATTTGCTGGGGCACGGTATAAATCCTTTCCAACCCGTGCCGAAGCAGAAGCGGCATATGGCAATGCTGGTGCGAGTGCTGGGGGCAGGCCAGCTACTCGAAAAAAGAGTGCGAGCAGTGCTGCGTCTTCAAGTATTACTTCTGCATCACAAATAGGTGGTACCGATATCGCTATTTTCTGCGATGGAGGTTGTGATCCAAACCCGGGTCGCGCGGGCTCAGGCGTCGCAGTGTATCAGTCGGGTAAATTGACGCAATTGTGGTATGGTCTTTATAACGCCAATGGAACCAACAATACCGCTGAGCTCAATGCCCTACATCAGTCATTAGTTCTCGCGAAGCAAACGATAGCCGACGGTTTGTCTGTGTCGATTTATTGCGATTCCATGTATTCCATTAATTGTATTAGTGTGTGGGCATACGGTTGGAAGAAAAAAGGCTGGAAAAAATCCAGTGGGGAAATTAAGAACTTAGCATTGATCCAAGAAATTCACGGGCTTTACGATAGTATCAAATCTGATTTGACGTTAAAGCATGTGAAAGCGCACATTGGTGTCGAGGGCAACGAGTTGGCCGATAGAATGACAATGGTCGCGGTGGATGAGAAAGAACCATTGTTTGTTCAATACCAAGATAAATTGGATGTTTCCGCCTTGTTACGCATGAGGGCGGGTTAAAGGACTGTCACTGGAGTTGCTATGTCTCAATTAAAAGGTAATCCTTCTACTCTGCCACCTAATATGACGGCAGATACTAAAGTCATTTTGTTTGATGGCGTATGTAAGCTGTGCAGTGTGTGGAGTCAGTTTATTATTGAATATGATAAACAGCATATCTTTACGTTAGCATCCGTGCAGTCACCGGAAGGTCAGAGCATCCTGAAGTTCTATAATCTACCCACGGATTCGTTTGATACCATGTTATATGTACATGGGAATGTTGCTTACGAGAGAAGTGATGCATTTGTAAATGTGATTAAGCAATTGGGATTGCCTTGGAAGACTCTCGCAATCATCGGCTTTTTACCAAAAAAATTACGTAACTGGGCTTATGACCGTATTGCGCAGAATCGTTACACGTTGTTTGGAAAGTTTGATCAGTGCCTGCTGCCATCCGCCGACCATAACAAGCGGTTCTTGTCAGCAGACTGAATGACTGGATATTGAAAAAGAGATCGTTGGCGTATGAAGAACAGTAACTTTAACGATGATATTGGTTTGGCTCTTGTTGGTATGGTTGATGACCAGTATGTGGTTGAGCTTATGGTGGAAGAACGGCATAAAAACGTCAATGGCACCGTACATGGTGGCGTGTTATGTACCATTCTAGATGCAGCAATGGCACGGGCGTATTTTGGATCGTTGCCAGAAGAGAAGCGTCTAGGAGTGACATTGGAAATGAAAATTAATTTTCTAAAACCCTCAACTGCCGGAAAGTTGGTGGGTTATGGTGTGTTAACGAATGGAACACGCCGTACCGGTTTTGTTGAAGGTGTGATAAAAAATGAAGCGGGTCAACTGGTGGCAAAAGCCTCGGGAACAATGATGCTGCTTGCTCAGGTAGAGGCATAGTATGTCGTTGTTTGCTACTGGCGCTTATTGAATTTTGTATTTTCCGAGAAGGTGCAATTGATTGCCTTCGCCTCGTACCCTGAGTTTGTATTGCCCCTGTCGATCGGTTTTCTTTGACGTCAGCACTTTTAACCCTGTCGTAGGGAGATGAACGGGTTGTATAAACTGTACAGATATTTCACTAATGTTCTGATTGTGTTGTGCTGGCGATTGAATGCGCTCCCAGGTTTTGGAAAGGCTGGCAAACCCATGGAGAACCTTTCCCCCGAAGTTTGACCGCTTTGCCAAAGGGTCTAGCCAATGGATCGGATTAAAATCTCCCGTGAGCAATGCATAGCGAAAACCGTCGCGACTATCGACAGACCAATCACCCAGTTCGCTGTAATCAGGGTGTACAGGCCGGGGTTTTCTATTGGTTTTTAGGGTTGCCTGTTCCAATAGTAAAACTAAGTGAAATACCGCAACAATGGCACTTCTAGTGGACTGTGTTGACGTTGTCACTTCAATCGAAAAGTTTATTTGTGACGCACTTTCTTTGAGCTCAACCAGTTCAGCCCTGAGATACAACCTTTCGCCACGGGGGATGGCATGATTGACACTTACGTGACAACCTTTGTTGATAATATCTTTAAGTGGGTACATGCCCTGTGACAATAGTCGGGTGACTAATGGGATGCTCCACTGGGAGAATAAGTGCGCAGGAACCTCACCGGGGTATAGGTGATTATCCCCACCGGACCATTGTATGTAATGCTCTATCAAGCGGTTGCTTGGCGCGGGCACGGTATCGACAATGGGTAAAAAGCTCTGTGGATTTTGTTTCGGTCGCAAAAATGGCAGGGCACTGCGCAGTCGGATAGAGCTCCAGGAACGTAGGCTTGATCGCTGTTCAAACGCGAGTGACAAGGGGACGTGTGTACCTTGGTCCATTAAAGCATCCGTAAATTAAACGTGAATGTGTCTGCGATTTGGCCCTATGGGGAACAAAACAGGCCGTTGTTTACCAAGCAGAATTGTGCCTTTACCCGCGGACTTTTACGTCCTAAGATTGTTAGAGTGTAACAGTAATTACACTTACCGCCAGAGATAACCTCAGGCAAATGTAAAAATTTGTTTTACTGGATAGGGAAGGGCAGGTAAAATAATGCAGAACAAGTGTTTATTAATTTATAAATTCCCCCTGCACTTAACTCGTTTTGTATACTGGGTATTCGTCGATGGCTCGTAAGAAAGTACTGCCTACCCTGGATCGCTCGCTATTGAATCCAGGTATTCAACGCCGTATAGAGAAGGCTGTGCTCGATTTATTTTCTGATCGACCATTGAGTCAAGTGAGTTTTGGCGAGATCGCTAAAGCAGCGAACACCTCGCTACAAACCATATACCGGTACTATGGAAGTAAAGAAGCGCTACTAAGTGCAAGCTTAGAGCACTGGATGGGGCAGTTAACGGCAAATGTTAAGGGGCATCTAAAAGGGGTAGATACTTACCGTGAAAGGATGCAGGGAGCATTTTATGTGGTGCTCGATTATTTTGAGGCGCATCCTGAAGTGGCGGTACTCGCTCAGCATGCAATAAGCAATGATTCCGAGCTAGAGCGTGATCCCCTTATTCGTCAGGAGTATTCCAAGGTATTGTTGGCGGAACTAGAGAATGGGCAACGACAAGGGATATTGAACAAGGCCGTAAGCAGCGACATCTTATTCGATTACTTTGCCGGTATTTTTATTCGACTTGTCCAAAGCAATATCCTACGTGGTTCTAAAGAATCGATCGCGGCACAAGCCAATGATTTGTTTGACCTACTATGGCGTGCGATTGCAGATCCTTCCTATACGTCTACGGAACAAGCCAAGCCCTCTGCATCCTAGGCAGTATTTGTCACCCTACGAGATTGGATGGGGGTAGGGGTTAACTGGCTTTCTCTTCAATAATTTACCTAACCTTGCGGTATAACTGCGTTGAAATTGCTCGCCAAAATGAATGGGCTGTAATTGTTTTCCTATTGCTCGTGTGACAGAACAGTGGGCCAGGTATACGTCGGGAGGTGTGATGTCTATGATGGCGATATCGATGTTCGCTAATTCAAGCTGCTCTCGTAATGTTGATGGACTCGTTATCTTAGGGTGCTTCCAATCTTTTGATGGTGTCGCTTCCGGTAGAGGTCTGCGCATAAAATCAAAAGCCTGAGCATTGCTAGTCTGTAAATAAAATGCGGCATGATCCTTTTGTTCTCTCACTTCACTGACACATGTGGGAAAACGTGTGTTAGCAGACATCTGGTGACAGAGATAGGGCACACGGTGTCCTTGTTCGACAAGGGCTTGTTTTACCGCGATATCAATATCGCCATGGCAAGACAGGGTTGTGGATACTGATGGAGTATGGCGTCCGTCACCTAGAGCGAGACAAACAATGACAGGGATATGGTGGCCGATATCCAGGAGGTAGAGTTCGATCTCCATGCCCCTCTTAGTGATGCTGTGGATCAGGGGAGGTATGTTACCTTGGTAATAAGGCGCAAGTGTGAGTCGAACGCAAGGTTGTTGCGCATACCAAGTCAGCATTATAGCGTCATGTTTTATGAGATTATAACAGGCCGTCATTGCGGCCTCTTCGTAATCTTGACCTGTTGCGAGACCGCTAAAGGATGTTTGGCAAAATTGTGGATTCTTGTCGAGATCAACGTGTTGGTAGCTTAATAGAGCGGGTACCGATACTGCTTTTTCTGTTCCATACCAACAACCTTGGAGCCAATGAATATTCTGATTTTGCCGCCAATGTGAGAAAGGGAATCCAGGTGAATCGTATTGTTTTTTTGAATATAGCGGCAGATCAGAGAGGCTGAGCGATTCCCCTTTTAGTTGTGAGGCGCTGCAAAATAGTAGCGCACTCTTGTCGTATTGTGAGATAGAGAATCGTTGGATAGCTTCGCTGATCGCATCGGTATGTGCGGATACGGGGTCTAGTCCGTTACCGACACTCTCAAAATGATGATTGTGAGTTCTTCTTAGGTCAACTTCTTTTTCTGTGATTGTTAACATATTCTCAACTGCTGAATTTGGGTAGTTCGGTTGCATCGACGAATAGCGATTAATATTGCGAATTGCACCAACTGTTGAGTCGACCCAGCCAGAAAAGAGCGATCTTAATTCCTCGATGGCGTGTATTGATTGCAGTGGGTTATCAAGAAAAGCCGTGGTACCGGTATGTTCATCTTCGGATGAATGATGATTCTCGCTGCCCTGAATTTGAAAGTCCTTTTCATGCACGCCACTGCAGACATCACACCAGGGTATTGGATTGATGGCGAGGTTTTCGACGTTGCCATTGACCAGGTCGTGGATCTTAATATTGTTGTGTAATTCCGTTGGTGCAAAACATAAAAGGAACTTCAATGCCTCCATCGTAATTTGTTGACTGCTCAATGATGCCATTGGACTTAGAAAAGCACGGCTTTTTGTTGGGGTGTCAGGGTGAATCGAACAATTCTCTATTACATGAGTAAATTGTGGATTATCCGTTGCGCCCAATTTTCGTAGTCGAAAGCAATTCCAACACGCGGTTTCATGGGGGATAACTAAAGGCCCTAGCCATGATTTGTTATCTTCAATATGCCCGTAGAGCCCAGGGATATTATGCTTATGTAGATAAGCGGACGTTCTCTTATGCAAATGCTCAGATTCTTGGGGCAAGGCGTTAATCACTAAATCCCAATCTTCCTGTCGTAATAAAGAGAATTCATCGTTGTTATCCAGTAGCAATCGCTCATGAGATATTTCACACCAAGGGGACGTATCGTAGATCGCAATTTTTAGGGTTTCTGCTCGAGATTCACCGATGTTTTTACGATGAAATTCTCTATGACAGGTCACATCATCCTGAGTGATAAAACCATTGTCTACGACGTGTATTCTTCCGACGCCACAATGTGCTAGTTCATCAACGATTTTAACGGACCACGCTTCCAGCCCGATGAGGAGCACTTTTTTATCCATAAGCCCTGCAGTAGAGTCTTGGGGGATAGGCGCATCGTTTTTGATAAAGCGTTCGTGAATGGACCATGGTGGCGAAATTTGATTGGGTTCGGTGTGTTTTTCAATGACACCTTGTTTGGTCAGTACGCGAAGAAGCAGTTCTATATTGTCACTGTCATAGCACGGTAACGATGCGCATATTGTCTGTACGTTGTGTTTTCCATTTAACATGGGCTCTATTTTTGTGAGCAATTTCGTGATATCAGCGCCATGTAGTTGGAATGAACCGTACTTTGAACGCAATAATACGCCTTTGTCATTAGGGGTAATACAGGCAGAAGGTGTTAGCTGAAGGTTCTCCATAGCGCTACCCTATTAGCGAATTTTACGTAATGTATTGGCGAAAATATGTTGAAATGTAATTACATCAGATGTGTTTTTGAGAGCATAGTTCATCGAGGTATTCTGTGAATATTGAATCTGAAGTGTTCCATTTGAAAACTCTTCGATCCATATTTTTTGGTCGATACTTGATATATTAATCGGGTGTTTCATATATGACATGTTAATAGCACTATCAAAATTGCGGCTGCTTAGATGCAATAATGTTGTGCGCTCTATCTCATCGGGGACCAGTGATAACGCACCTTGAAGCACAATGTTTGGGTTGATTCTGGGGTTGTAGGGTGTGTCTGGTCCGTATAGCAAACGCAGCCTGTGAGGGGCATCTGATGGGAGTGAGCTAGCGTCCGGTATCTCTGGTGGTTCTTCTGTTGTTTTACACGTGCCGTCTACAAAAATGGAGTTACCATTGGGGGCTGAAATTTGTTTTACGATGACGGGGGAAAACATATCATTTTCGGCAGAGTGCGAGCCAGCCGAAAGGTGAAGAAAGGTACCCTTTTCACTGTGAGCGAGTTGATCTTTTAAGGGCCCGTCAGAAAAGAAAATGCTCTGTTCGTAATATAATGAGTAAGACTCACCTGAGGTATCGTTAGTACCATTCTCTGCGATAATGCTAAAACTGATTTCTTCGTAGTAGAAGAAAGTATCCAGTTTGTATCCACTATTATTCTCTGCACAAGGGATTGGCATAACGCTATACCCATTTTGTGGTGTGCTGCGCCAGGTGCCAATAAGGTTACCCAAAGACCCTAACTGATTCTTGAGATAAATTTCATTAATACTGGTTTTGGCCAACGGTTTATAGTCGGGGTAATTACTCCAGTGATTGGGCGTTATGCATGGAACGGGATCAGCCGCAATCGCTGCGGGTTTATCGCGTAACGTACTACCTATATCGCCATTCTCGAAACCTGGCGTTTTGTTAACGTTAACGCGAGTGCTTGCGATGGATTTCAACTTGCTCATGCTACCTACCCATTGGATGCAATATCTATATGCGAAATGCCGTGAATCAAAAGTGTAGAAGTTGATTGTAAGGTCATCGATTACACCGCATTACATTAACTACCATTTTCAAATGAACTTTTTATGAACAGAAATACATTCGAAATGATATTGATATAAATCGTGTTAAATAATGATAGTTAATATTCACTTTTTACTAGGGCAATAGAAACGAAGGGAAGGTAACAACTGTTATTACATTAAAGAATCTGTTGGTTGAAGAAGAATCGAAATCAACAATATTCGTTTATAAAAGATACGTTTATAAAAATAGTTATTACAAACGTATCTTTTATGAGTATAAAGTTTTCTTCTGAATATGAAATAGTTCTCTTTTTACACAAAAAACACTAGACGATACGTAACGCAATCAGCGATTCGGCCGTGTCGACGATTGATTGCTCCGAATTAATGGGGCTCCAGCGTAATTCTTGTTTTGCTCTTTCGCTGGATACCGTGCCGAGTATACCAAGTGAGCTCTTTACGGCTTTAAGGTCTGGCATAACATTGGCTGCAATTTTTACTAACCAATTGGGAAGTTCAATCGTTGGCACTTTGTACCCCTGAGGCTTATAGCGGGGGTGTAATATTTTTGCAATGTCTGACAACCAAATACTTTCGTCAACGGCACAGAACCGTTTGCCTACCGCATCGGCTTGTAACATTGCTTCAACGTGCATCCATGCGACGTCTCGCACATCAACAAAAGGCCATCCGACTTTAGGACATGCAGGTGCCTCACCAGAGAGTAATTTTTTAATGATTTGAATGGAGGTGGAAATATTCTCATCCATCACAGGCCCTATTACGGCACCAGGGCAAACCGTCACGGCTTCTAAGTCACTGGTATTATTTTCCATGAAATCCCAGAGTGCTTTTTCGGCCATGGTTTTGCTACGCTCATAAGGACTCATAGCGTTATCTAAATTACTCCAATAGTTTTCATCCCAGACCGCCGGTCGATCACTTTCTTTATAACCGGCCATGATCGACGCAATGGAAGACGTGACAACAACGCGTTTAATACCTTCGGCGGCACAAGCTTTAACCACATTGAGTGTGCCGTTAACCGCAGGCCTTGTGAGTTCCTCTGGGTTCTTTGGTTGCGTGAGAGGGAAGGGGGAGGCAACGTGTAGAACGTAGTCGCAATCTCTTACGGCTGGAATCCAGCTTTCTGCATCCTGTAGTTCCGCTTCGATAAACGTGACATTGCCCTCTACATGCTTTCCTATATTTTGTGAGATAGTGGCGGCTTTAGAGAGGTTGCGTAATGAACCGCGTACGGTAAACCCTCGTTTAAGGAGCTCAATGATGCAATGTTGTGCAATAAATCCGGAAGCGCCTGTGACGAGTACTGTCTGATTGCCGTCGTTGGTCTTGCTTGTTTCCATGGTTTTCCTGTCCCTGTTGCTGTTATGACAATTGATCTAGTTAGCTGACATTGACGTTAGCTGAATTTACGTTGGGATTCGAGTAGAAATTTAGCGGGTGATGACATTGGCAGTGTGTTGTTACTTTGGTATACACTGTAATCTTTTTTTGGGTTGAATGGTGGAGTGGGTAGTATGCAGGATTTATTTTCATTAGCCGGTAAGACGGCACTGGTGACGGGAGGCTGTCGTGGTATTGGCCGAATGATGGCAGAGGGCTTGCTGGGAGCGGGTGCGACGGTCTGGGTAACCGGTAGAGACCAAGAGTTTGTCGATGCTGCGGTAAATGAGATGTCCGAGTTAGGCGACTGCCGAGGTTTGGTTGCAGAGCTTTCGAACAAGCAGGGTATCACCGCCTTAGTCGAGGCTGTGGTGAGTGAGGCGCCTGCGCTGAATATTCTCGTGAATAATGCGGCCGTATACTCTGTGGCCACATTTGAGGAAAGTGATTACGATACCTTTAATAACTTGTTACAACTTAACACCACAGCAGCCTTCGAACTCACCCGACAGCTATTGCCTGCGTTTACGCGCGCGGCAAAACCCAAAGACCCCGCCAGAGTAATAAATATCAGCAGTAATATCGCTTTGACCCATTGTGCGTGGCACTCCTGGGGATACGCCACTGCCAAAAATGCACTGCAACATGTCACTGTGATGTTAGCCAGTGAATTAACCTCTCAAGGTATCAACGTGAATGCTATCGCCCCAGGCACCTTTGATACCCGAATGCTCGATGGTTGGCGTGATGAAAACGGTGAGTTTGATATTGCAAGCGCAGGAATACCAATGGGACGGTTTGGAGAAGCTGAGGACGTACAGGGTATTATCACACTGCTGTGTGCCCGTGGTGGCGCGTTTATTTCTGGTGCAGTGATTCCTGTGGATGGTGCGAGCGCAGTAAGGCCGTTGTTTTAGCGAGTTGTGCGTATGTCACAATTATTGATTGCCATATGTCATGAGCTAATAGGCCTTTATCTTGTAAACTTACCTTCAGGAAGTAGCGTTCTGGATTATTGTGCTAACGCTATTAATATGGACTAATCAGGAGGTTAATACTGTGCCAAATACATTAAATGACAATATGTCTGTTGGGCTAAAAATGGTTGCAGAAGTTAGGAAAGACATTCCCAAGTCAATGAACTATGCCAGTACAAGTAGCCCTACTACAGTGGGTGGGTCCGTGTATCATTCAGGTACCTATGACGATACTCAAGCGTTCAGTAGCATGCATGATGACGTGATTGAAAAGCTGAAAAATGCTAACTATAACGCCTTTATGAAAACGGATAAGAACCGAACGTTGGTCCGTGAGGTTCACGATATTATTAGCGGTAACGATACGGGAAACTGTTTGGAGTTGGCCTTCTACACGGCTCACAAACTGAAGAAGAAAGGCAAACGTGTTGATGTGGTTCGGGTGAAGACGGTTAATAACGGCGATCCTACGGATACAAGCGTTATTCCACACTGGTTCGCTGTATTGGGGCGTAGTCATGGGGGCAATGATAATAAATCGATTATTGGCTTGCCGAACACCTGGGGACCACAGGCCGTGATTGTCGACTCTTGGGATACTTCTGTTTACCCCGGTGGTAAATACAATCTATTTTGGGACGGCCTAAAAGCGGCCGCCTATAATAAACCGATTACTTGCGAATTGTGGTGTCGAATCTAGCGCTGCTATTTCCTACTTTCTCAGCTAGCGCTACGGCGCAAACTCCCCCACAATCTCAAAGTTTGAGCGACCCGTGCTGACCAACCGCGCGGCAAGCTCAGCAGGAGAGATTCTTGCCTGATCCACGCCCAGTAACCACTTAATACTCCCCAGCGTACTGTCAATTTTTCCCATATCGTGGGCGGCCCACAAATACACAAAGGTGACGAATTGAGAGCAAAAGAAATTCGCGCGATTGGTGCGCCACCAACTGTTTTGTTCACCTTTGATTTTTGTCATCTCACGGCGAATTTTATCGTCGTTTATGGTCTGGCCACGTTTATGGAATATCGCCGAGTTGAGCAATTTACGAATACCGTAGGACGTACTCTTTTCAGTCTGCCAAAAGCTCTTGATCGATATGGCCTTCTTCCAGGTGCGCCGAGCCAGCTCGCGATCGTGTGCACGTACCACAAGGTACTTGATACCTTTTCTTGAGGCATCATTCGCGGATACATCAGTGACCACACCAGATCCATTAAACGTCATGATATCCCAGATGCCAGACCCCTCGTCGTATTCCATGATCTCGTTGGGTCCCATTGCTAACGCTGCATGAGAGAATTGTGTTGGGTCTATACCGTACTTCTCCCTGAAATGGGATGCGGTGTGGCCCATATGAAACCAAAGATGGGAATGTTGACCGACACCGATACCTTTACTCATAAATGCAGAATCTTTAGTGATCCACTTTAGGAGGATGTCAGATTGTTGTAGTTGATCGGGGCCGATTATCTTATGCATGGTCTTTTCCTTGGCAGTGCCGGTGTCAATGAATATCAAGTGAACACCTAACAGTCTAATCAAGAGAGCTGACAATGCTTGTGCGTTAGTACCAGTACGGTTGTGGAATATGCTAGCTTTGTGGTGCAGTGCTGGTCGTTTTTTGTTCTTCTAGTAACTTCTTACGGACATTCATTAATACCTCACCGTATTTGTTCTCCCCCCGACGGTCTCTACCGCAACCCCAGTAGTAATCGTACTGGGCATTTTCGACCAATCGAAGCTCTTCCGTTTCCAGCAGCTTGTTGCCAATATCGGAGTAGGTTCGACACTTGGTGTAGACCGCACGGGTCATAAATGTCTGTTTAACTTTTTTCCAATCCTTACGTAATTTCTTAAAACGACGCCTGCCTAATTTACGGGCTTTCTTGGCTGAGTCAGCCAGGCGAATGGTTTCCTGATACGCCTTATCGTCAAACTTCATCGCCTGAAAGTAGTGCTCTACCGTTGGCCATTCCTTATCTTCAAGCATAAAGGGGTGGGCGGAGTAGGTGCCGAACACTTCATCGCTATCCACGCGAGAAAAATACAGCGTGTTCTCATCTTCTTCTGGAAATAGACCCATACCCATTACCGGCTCCCCCATATCTTGGATACCGCACGCTCGTTGCCTAACGTACCCACAATCCAGCCAAGCACACCAATACCACCAAACAGGACCACCGGTAGAAGGTAGGTGGGGTCTTCGCCTTGGCCCATCACAAAGACAATGCTGGCCAATATAGAGAACAGCGTGCTCAATATTAACAGTGCCACGCGGTGTGATGGCTTATAGGCGAAAGGGTCATTGCCAGACTCCAATGGGGTCAAGATAAAAGCGAATAGACGTCTAAATTGTGATTTCACGGTTTGAGGCTCCCAGATGCGTTGGGGTATTCTAGCATTACGCTTAGCATGATGTGACATTGGTGTTATGTTAGGAGGCCGCTAAGCTAAATAAGCTCACTTCGTCCGATATAGCGACATACCAATGAGGATCCCCCAATGACAAGCGATACAATTAACATCTGGCATCAAGTGCTAAAAGAGAAAGATGTAGTGGGTCTAGATAACCTATTAGCGGATGATGTGGTTTTTCACTCCCCCGTGGTACATACGCCCCAGGAAGGTAAGCCCCTCACCAAAATGTACCTCGGCGCAGCACTACAAGTCATTGCCAATGATAGCTTTACCTACGTACGTGAGGTGATCGATGGGAACAATGCGGTGCTGGAGTTCACCACTGAGCTTAACGGCATCATCATTAACGGCGTTGATATGATCCATTGGAATGACGAGGGCAAAATTGATGACTTCAAAGTGATGATTCGCCCGCTAAAGGCCATCAATATGTTACACGAGATGATGGGCGCGATGCTTAAAAGCATGCAGTAAGCGATGAACAACGAAAACAAAGGAATGATCTATGGCGGGATGGGGGTGTTTGGCTTTGGGCTCACCCTACCTGCTACACGCTATATTATTGAAGACTTCGACCCGATTTTTATTGGGTTAGGGCGAGCGGTATTTGCCACCGTGTTTGCGATAGCATTTTTAGCCATCAATCGAGCGCCGATGCCGACAGCCAAACAATGGGGCGCGCTATGTGTTGTGGCCCTTGGCGGGGTGATCGGCTTTCCGTTATTTTCCACTATCGCGATGGAGTATGTACCTGCCACACATGGCGCTATTGTGTTGGGGGTGCTACCCCTTGCCACCGCCTTGGCGGGCGTTATCGTGTCCAGTGAGCGGCCCTCGAAGGGCTTTTGGTTAACGGGAATAACCGGTTCAGCCTTAATCGTAGTATTTACCTTAAGAGAAGGAGCGGGAAACTTTCAATTGGGCGACTTGGCGTTACTGGGGGCCATGCTATCTGCGGCAATTGGTTATGCGGTGGGCGGCCAGTTAGCCAAACAGATGGGCGGTGGACAAGTGATTTGCTGGGCAATCTTAATGGCTTTTCCGTTAGTGCTGTATCCCGTGGTGAATGCCTTTCCAGCCCAGTGGCAAACCATATCCGCCGAGCATTGGGGTGGGTTTGTGTATTTGGTATTAGTGAGCCAACTGCTGGCCTTTTTCTTATGGTACAAAGGTTTGGCTCTGGGCGGGATAGCGAGGGTAGGGCAGGTACAATTACTGCAACCGTTTGTCACTATTACCGCCTCCGTATTCTTGCTCAACGAAGCGATGAATCGTGATACGTTACTCTTCGCTATTCTTGTGGTGGGCACAGTGGCCTTGGGTAAAAAAATGCCCATTCATCAAAAGCCCAACCTCCCCTCAGGCGTGACATCTTAATTATTGACTATCAGGTACCGCGACATAATGGAATCAACTCAACAAACACGTAATCCCAGCCTGTGGAGCATTATCATGCCAGGCTTTTTGGTAGCAGCCACAGGGGTCGGCGCGGGGGATCTTGCCACGGCAAGCTTCACCGGAAGTCAGCTGGGGCTCGCCATTCTCTGGGCGGTGGTGCTGGGTGGATTACTAAAATTCGTATTAACGGAAGGGCTGGCGCGTTGGCAATTAGTTACTGGGCAAACCCTGCTAGAAGGCATCGCGCAGCGCTGGGGGCGCGTGGTCGGTATTCTGTTTTTACCCTATATGTTGCTATGGTCGTTTTTTGTCGGCTCAGCCATTATGAGTGCCTGCGGCGTGACGCTATACGCGATGATGCCAATATTCGACAGCGCCTCAGAAGGTAAAATTGCCTTTGGTATTCTCTGTAGCCTGCTCGGTTTGAGTTTGGTTCAAATGGGCAGTTTTCAATTATTCGAACGAGTAATGACGGTGTGCATTGGCATCATGTTTACCGTGGTTCTGGTGACCGCCATGCTGTTGTGGCCAGGGTTTGATCTGGTGTTATCCGGAATATTCATTCCATCCATTCCTGATATGCAAGGCTCCGGAATTACCTGGACAATCGCCTTGATGGGCGGGGTGGGTGGCACATTAACGGTGCTGTGTTATGGCTATTGGATTCGTGAAAAAGGCAGAGTCAGTGTTAGCGATATAAAAACCTGTCGAATGGATTTGGCATTTGGTTACGGTGCGACGGTTTTATTTGGCTTAGCCATGGTGATTATTGGCAGCACCATCGATATCGAAGGAAGAGGAGCCGGTTTACTTGTCGTGCTCGCAGAGCGTCTTGAAGAGTCGCTGGGTGTGGCGGGGCGATGGTTCTTCTTAATTGGTGCGTTTAGCGCGGTATTCAGCAGCCTCTTGGGGGTGTGGCAGGCAGTACCCTATCTGTTTGCAGATGTGTGGCGGCTATTTATCGTCACACCCGCGAAGGAAATACAGACCCCCAAACCCTCAATAGACTTAGCCAAGAGCACACCGTATCGCGTGTTTTTATGGGTACTCGCGTTAGTACCGATGATAGGTTTGTTCCTTAGTTTTAAAGAAGTGCAGAAGCTGTACGGGGTAATCGGCGCAAGCTTTATGCCCTTGCTAGCAATAACGCTGCTGATTCTCAACGGACGTAAATCATGGGTGGGTGAGCATACGAACAAACCCATCACCGTGGTTTTACTGATCGCGACCTTAGTCTTTTTTGGCGCATTGGCATGGAAGAAGTGGACATAATGGCGAAGCAATTAGAGCCCTGTAGTTGGGCACAAGGTGATTTGTATTTGGCCTATCATAAAAAGGAATGGGGCGAGCCTTGTTATGATGAGAAACGTTTATTTGAGAAGATCTGTCTAGAGGGGCAGCAAGCGGGCCTGAGTTGGATTACCATCCTTAAAAAACGGGAAAACTATCGCAAAGCATTCTTTAAGTTCAACCCTAAGAAAGTTGCCGCGATGAGTGACGAGGACCTGGAAGAGCGATTATTAGACAAAGGGATTATTCGTAATCGCCTGAAGGTTTACGCCATTCGTAATAATGCGCAGGCCTACTTAGCACTAAAAGCAGAAGGTATTTATTTTCGGGATTTTCTGTGGGAATTTGTCGACAATGAGGTGAAAGTGAATCACTTTAGCCACTTGTCCAAGGTGCCTACGGAAACACCAGAATCTCAAGCGATGAGCAAAGCGCTAAAAAAGAAAGGTTTCAAATTTATCGGGCCGACTATCTGCTACGCATTTATGCAGTCGATGGGAATGGTAAATGATCATATGACAAATTGCCCAGAGCACCCAGATAACAAAGGGTAAGGCAAAGAGAAGTTGCTGCTCTATCCTAGAATAGAGCAGCGTAAGTGCGAGTCATTGAGCTTACATGCGGTCCATCACTTCAATACCCAATAGATCTAGGCCTTGTTTTAAGGTGCGAGCAATCGCATCACACAGTAATAGTCGGCTATCCCGTGTTGCTTGATCGACACCATCTTTAAGTATTGGGCAAGCTTCATAAAAGCTCATTAACCCAGACGCAAGGTCGAATAGGTAACTACACAGCACGTGCGGGTAAGCGTCTTCTGCAACTTGGCGTACAGTTTCTTCAAACTTAAGCAGTTCCAACGCAAGAAATTTTTCTTCTTTGCAGGAAATGTTGAAGTTACCCGTAAGGTCTTTGGGAGATACCTCTGCCTTTCTAAAAATGCGCTGAATACGAGCATAGGCATACTGTAAATAAGGTGCCGTATTGCCTTCAAAATTCAACATTGAATCCCAATTAAAGATGTAGTCATTAGTACGTGTCTTACATAAGTCAGCGTACTTAACTGCACCAATACCCACCTTACGTGCGATCTCTTTACTTTCATCTGCGGGCAAGTCTTGGTTTCTTTCTAGAATTTGCTGCTGAGCACGCTCAACCGCTTCATCCAGTAATTCCTCTAACTTAACCGTACCACCAGAGCGGGTCTTAAACGGCTTACCGTCTTCACCCAGCATGGTACCAAAAGCATGGTGCTCAAGACTGATATCATCAGATACAAACCCTGCTTTATGGCTAAGGGTAAATACCTGCTTCATGTGTAAACCTTGTCGAGCATCAATAAAGTACAAGACACGATCAGCCCCAAGGGTCTGTGAGCGGTATTTAGCAGCAGCAAGATCCGTTGTGGCATACAAAAAGCCGCCACCGGTCTTCTGTACAATAATCGGTGAAGGGTTACCCTTCTTATCCGCGAGCTCTTCTAAAAACACCACCAACGCACCTTCACTTTCTTGTGCAAGGCCCTGGGCTTTTAGATCATCAATGATTTGCGCCAGGTCATCGTTATAAGCGCTCTCTGCGCGCACGTCTTCACGGCTAAGTGTGACATTAAGCTTCTGATAAATATCTTCACTGTGCTTGAGAGAGATATCGATAAATTGCTGCCATAAAGTACGACAGTGCTCATCACCAGACTGTAGGCGTACCACATAATCACGGGCGCGATCCGCAAAGTCAGGCTCGTCGTCAAAACGCTTTTTAGAATCGCGGTAAAACGCTTCGAGGTCAGACAACGCCGTGTCGGCAAGCTCTGTGCCTTTGGCCGACTCATCTTCTAGGTGAGCGATAAGCATACCAAACTGCGTACCCCAATCCCCCACATGGTTCTGTCGGATCACGTTATGGCCCAACAGCTCCAATACACGTACAAGTGAATCACCAATAATAGAAGAGCGTAGGTGGCCAACGTGCATTTCTTTTGCAAGGTTTGGTGACGAGTAATCAATAACCACAGTATCGGGAGATTCTGCTTTTTGAATCCCTACGCTGTCACCAGAAAGCTCTGTGTCTAGCTGTGATCCAAGCCACTCATTCTTTAAGTGGATATTAAGAAAGCCCGGCCCGGCAATCTCAACCTTGTCTGCCACATCAGTTAGGTCAAGGTGCTTTAACACCTCTTCCGCCAGCGCACGTGGGTTGGTCTTCATACGCTTGGCAGCGCCCATAGCACCGTTCGCTTGATAATCACCAAATTGAGGCTTATTGCTTTCAGCAATTGCAGGAGAGCAGTCCTCGGGGATGCCTGCGTTGATCATTGCATCTTGAACCCGGCTGCTGAGAATTTGGCGAATAGACATAGTAAACCCTGTTGAAATAGTGCTAATACGGATGAAAGAGGGATTGTAACGGTTAAGGGGTATCTTGCAAGCGCTTCTCTAGCCTGTGTACGGCGGGGTGTGTGCCGCTGAGGGGGGGCGTTAAATAAAATGCTCGAACAGCGGTGCGGATTCTCATATGGATGCTGGTTGTACATACAGCTATAAGTGAAATATCTCAAGAAGGTCACATTTGGGTCTCGTGAGTACCGAATTGAAGGGTCTTCTTTTTACGCATAGGTTGATGATAAGTGGTTGATAAGTAAAAGAAGGAGTGTTTATATAATTGACCCTTAAATGCTGCCTATGCAGAAACGCTGTGTTTCAACGTACAAAAACTAATCATAATAGGTTTCGGTTTCTGGTAACTTTTTGATATATAAAAAGAATTTTAGGGTATGTGAATGACGTAGGAAGAGGTGCAGATGTTGCGTACTCGAAATTCTGTTGAATATACTGTTAACATCTTTAACCTGATACTGAATCAACTATTTTAACAAAGGATATATTTATGAATGGGGAATCCGTTATTGCTGTGCTTGGTTTGATAATTTCGGTTGCTGCGGCATTTTTCGCATATGATGCAAATCGAGTTGCTAATAGTGCGAATCAGCATGCGTTAAACTCTTTTACCAATACGGTAAAAACCAACTTTATAAATAGCTTCCCTGATGGTTCGAAATCTTGCCTTAAATACATTCAGGATTTAAATAACTCCTCCATTGCTTCTGGAGTTCAGGGACTTCCGCACAAAGTTGAAAACACAATGCAGTTGACGAACTTGCAAAGATGCCTCCCTCACAAAAGTGAAGGTATCAATGTTGGGGATACTTTGAAGATTGGGTTGGCTACAGATTTAAAGAATAAAGCAAAGCGTGCATTAGGGGCTCTAGAGCATGCGGCAGCAGAAATACCTAATGGGAATAAGTGCGCCCTAGCAACTGAGCTAAAAGGAGTTATGGCCTGGAGCGAGGTTAAAGTAAGCTCAGAGCGTTTTCGTGATTATGGTGTTAATAAAAACCCCGCTCTATTTGGCGCGATCAAGCACTATATCGCTGAATATGGCGGGGTTAATGGCTTGTACAAGTTGTGTAACTAGCTGAAATATATAGGCTAGTCGTAATATGCAGCACTTTGTAATTTCATACTCTAAGCCTCGATTCGTTAACTTCATGGCAACTCTCAAGCCCAATGCTAACAAACGCAAGCACTCGGATCAAATTTCCGCTTCGCTTCAATTTGACCGGTGTTGCGGGCGTTAGGCTGCGCAGTATATGAAAAAGTGGAATCGAAATGATCAATGGGAAATACGAAAGACCTTTCATGAGGTGTCTCGGTTGTCAGTATTGGTGGGTAGCCAGGGAAATAGAGCAAAAGCCCTTTCTGTCGTTCGCAAATTTATTCCACGCCTAAGGACGCTATCGCCAAAAGAAATAGTGGAGAAAATTGATAGTTCTGGATTCATCGATATAGGCAAACTCCCTGGTCGCGAAGTGCGTGATCTATGTAGAAAACTTAGCGAGGAAGAGATACCTTTCCAAGTTGAAAACGCTTCATATGTTACCTATTTGCCATTAAATCAATCAAACAATACTGTCTGGTTGATTGAAGACCTAGAAGAATCTAGATTGATAGCTGAAGAAATGATAGAAGAAGGTATAAAAGTGATTGAAGTTCAAGCCTAACAAGTTGCGTCAATCGTCAAAAAACAGCGCTACGCAATTTTGCGAATGCGCAAAGACGTTAGGCGTTCAAATATTACTAAATGTAATATGCAGTCTTTTACCTATTTCGATCCCAGAGATAATATAGTTAAGAATTATCAATTAAGGAATGTTACATGAGCAACCTACTGACGCTTAAAACAATAAATGAGATCAAGGATGAGAGCTTTTATATACCCTCTTATCAAAGAGGGTATAGATGGACTCCAAAAGAAGTTCAAGACCTGTTAGATGATATTTCAGAGTTTAAGCCTAGATTTGTTGACGATACAGATAATAAAACATGGTATTGCTTACAGCCTATTGTTGTTAAAAAAAAGGATGATGGACAATATGAAGTCATTGATGGCCAGCAACGGCTGACAACAATCTATTTAATACTTAAGTTTTTAAGTAGTCGGTTTCGTGATCCTAAAAAACTATTTAATTTAAACTATGAAACAAGAGAAAATTCATCTTCCTTTCTGGAAAATTTACAACAAGACGACAGTGATAGTAGTAATGTTGACTTCCATTATATTTCTGAAGCATATCGTACAATTAGTGATTGGTTTTCTCGGCCAAACTTCAATGTTAATGATTTTGAATCAAAGTTTGAGTTTGATTCAAAAGTTATATGGTATGAAGGAAATGAAGATGACTCCATTTCTGTATTTACGAGAATAAACATAGGAAAAATACCTTTAACAAACTCTGAACTGATAAAAGCTCTATTTTTAAACAGCTCAAATTTCGATAAAAGTAAATCAGATAAGATAAGGCTTAAGCAATTAGAGATATCAACAGAGTGGGATAATATTGAGCACTCATTACAAAACAATAGATTTTGGTATTTTTTAAATGGTACAAATATAGCGACCAATCGAATTGAATTTATTTTTGACCTAATGAATAGTGAAAAAGATCCTTCAGACAACTATTCTACGTTTAGATTTTTTAATAAAAAATTCCTTAATAAAAACCAAGAAACAATTGAAGTCAACTGGTTAGAAATTAAGAGATACTTTCAGAGATTTCAAGAGTGGTTTGAAGAAAGAGAGCTATACCACAAAATTGGGTACTTGATAGCGGTTGATGTTATTACAATTAAAGAATTATATGAAAAATCTGCTTTACTAAAAAAGCGAGAATTTCGTTCTTTACTGGATACAGAAATAAAACAAGACCTTAATAATGTATATCTAGAAGAACTTCAATACGGAGATAAAAAGCTAAAGTCTGTATTACTCCTCTATAACGTATTAACAATGTTAAATAATCAAAATGATAATTCATATTTTCCATTTGATATTTTCAAAGGGGAAAAATGGGATATTGAGCATATAACGTCAATTACCGATGCAATACCTTCTAAAAAAGAAGAATGGCTAAATGACGCTAAGGTATTCATTGATATAACAGCAGAAAGAGGCAGTGAACTAAAAAAAGTAGCTGATAATTTTGATTGTAGTAATGATGAAGAATTTGAAGAGTTGTTCACGAACATAGTCGAACATTTTAACTATTATTTAAAAGATAGTGATATTAATGACATATCAAACTTAACACTACTTGATTCCGAAACGAATCGAGGTTATAAAAATGCAGTTTTTCCCCTAAAAAGAAAAACAATTATAGACAGAGAGAAAAGCGGTACTTTCATCCCTATTTGTACTAAAAATGTTTTTTTAAAATACTTTAGCTCATACCCTCCTAAAATTTCATTTTGGACTCAAGAAGATAGAGAGAATTACTATGAAGATTTAGAAGTTGTTCTTAGTAATTACATTAAAAAGGAATTGTAAATGACCGAAGTTAAGCATCAAGGTGAAGTATTAAGTTTTTGGGAACTTTTGAATTTACATAAAATTGAAATTCCAATTATCCAAAGAGACTATGCTCAAGGGCGAGAAGATAAAAAAGAAATTAGAGAGAATTTCTTAGGCGCTTTATTTGAAAGTGCAAACGAAAGTAAGCCTATAAAGCTTGATTTTATTTATGGGAATCTTGATCAAAATGTATCACACCCTTTAGATGGTCAACAAAGACTGACAACTTTATTTTTATTGCACTGGTACGCTGCCGCAAAAGAGAACAAATTAGTAGATGAAGTTATTGATATTTTTAGAAAGTTTACTTACGAAACAAGAATAAGCTCTAGAGATTTTTGCAATCAATTGGTGTCTAAATCTATCTCAATAGATAAACAGAGTACCCTAAGTGTAGAAGCTATAGATTCATCATGGTTCTTTCTTTCCTGGAAGAAAGATCCGACTATAGACGCAATGTTAAGAACTATTGATAACATTCATGAGCTTTTTTATGACGTTGAAGATCTTTGGGGCAAGTTGACAGGAGATAATCGTTTGATTGCTTTCTATCATATTGACCTTGAAGGCATAGGTTTAACAGATGATTTGTATATAAAAATGAATGCACGAGGAAAATTATTGTCACCATTCGAAAACTTTAAAGCATCTTTTCAAAAATTGATTTATGATGAAAACTGGGATAAAGACAAACATTTCCTGCAAACTTTTGCAATGAAAATAGATACTGTTTGGACAGATTTATTCTGGAATAATAGTAAGAAAAATAACATTGATAACGCTTTTATAAGATTCATATCTACTATCGTTATGTGTAGAAAGGCCATTAGGAAATCTGATAATAGAATGTTATTGATCTCAAATTTACAAGATGACCCTAATGCAGTTAAACCTTCATTTTTTGACAAAGAAGATTTTAATTATTTATGTAGTGCCTTAGATAAATATTCTGAAGTTTATAGCTCTGAACTTGATCTTACCTTGGAATTCCCTCTTTTTCAGCATCGGCCTGAAGATACAATATTTTCAGCTATCGTATATGAAGGACAAAATGCTTCATATCCTCAAAAAACATTGTTCTATGCACAAACAGAGTATTTATTAAATGTAGATGAATTTGATAAAGAAAAATTCACCGAGTGGATGCGTGTAATAAGAAATATTGTATTAAGAGGTGATGTTGTTAAAAGTGGAACTCGACCCACCATTATTCGAAGTCCACAAACGTTAGATGGTGTTATTAATTTAATACACGAATTGTCATCTGGTTGTAATGATATTTATGAGTATTTATCTACTAATAATGTCAAGTCATCGTTTGCTAAAGAACAAGTTAAAGAAGAGCAATTAAAATCCGAGTTAATCGTTTTTGATGCCGATAATAAAAAGATAATCTTCGATACTGAAGATACAAATTTATTACAAGGAAAAATTAGTTTTGCTCTGTATTGTGCTAACTATGATAAAGCTAATAACTTTCAACGAGTGGAGCTTGAAAAAATATCAAAAACAATTTCTACTTACTTCAATAGTGATACTGATATTTCAAATGATCTCAGGAGAGCATTGTTAACTATTTCTGATGATAATGGTTCATTTAGTTACTATAACTATTGGTGGTCATTTTGGAATGTAGTTAGTGCTGATAAGAGATGTTTACTTGATAGCAGTCTTAGAGCATTAGAGTTTTACATATATGGCAATAATGGAGAATATAAGGTTTATATTAAAAATCTTATACTTAAGCTATTGGATGATAATTTAAAGGGTATATCTGATAAATTTATTCCACCTCAAGGTATGCCAAATTGGAAGGTTAGATTAATTAAAGAAAAAGATTTACTGGATAATAAATGTAAGTCTAATCATATTGCTATCCCCAAAGATGAATCATGTTCTTATTTACTGAAAAGTATGAGGCCTAGAGATATAGATGGTTGTGAAAAAATTGAATGATTACTGAAAAAATACAACTTTATTTGGAGGTAGTAGGAAATAAACGAGTGCCCATGCTGCCTAACAAATAAATTAATTTGACCTCCGCAAACTGTCGTCTTTTTTGCGGGAAAAAACCGCCATTTGCTACGGAAAATTATTTGGGCGTTAGAATAAATTAACATCAAACCATGGAGATATGGATATGAAGAAGGTAATGATAATTTTGACAATAGCAGCGTTGAGCGGCTGCGGGACATTTGATGGTATCGACTACGATAAAAGTGCGGGGGTGGCTAAAGTAAGTAACGCAGAAAGAACTTTTGTCGTGGATTATGGTGCAACCCCACCCATTAAGCGCTGCCTTGAGGCTCCAGGCCCCGCTGCTCTTTTAAACGACTCCAATTTCACCACCACTCTAAAAGGTGGGAACGAAAGTGTTACGGATGCAGAACTTAGTTTGATATCCAAAAATACAGAATCTATAGCCAAAATGTACGAAGTTTCTAGCATACTTCAGTACACCCATGCTATGTCTTATCGTTTATGCGAGGCAGCATTAAATGGCTACATGACAGGGCCACAATATATAGAAAAAATTGATGCTCTCATGGCTTCCACCAAGCAGCTATTAGAAATACAGCTTGAAGCATCAAAAGCTGAAACAGCGAAGGTTGAGGCTGAGGTGGAGCTAGAAAAAGCAAAGGCTCTCAATAAATAGTTCTAACAAACGCAACAGCGGAACTAAAAGTCGTGCGCCTCTGTGCATTTGCTTCGCAAATTATTGCACAAAGTCACCCAGCTTTCGGTTCCGCTGTTGCGGGCGTTCAGGCTCAGGGTGACGCTAGGAAAATATATGAATTTTATCGAAGAATTACAAAACCTAAATTACATAGCTGTAGGAATAGCAACGATTTCAAGCTATGTAGTTGGCTTTGCCTGGTACCACTGGGCACTTTTCGGTGAAGTATGGGCAAATGCTTTAGGTCTCACTAAAGAGGAAGCTGATAATACCGAAGGTCTTGGTGGAGCTTTTGCTATATCTTTAGTCTCAGGGCTAACAAAAACTATATTTATTGCTTTGCTTATGTCGGTAACAAATATGTCTGGTGTTCTAAGCGGGACAGTTTTTGGGGCCATAATTGCAATTGTATTTACTGTCACATCATTAGGTTATTATAATGGTTTTGCACGAACATCTTCAAAATTAACATTAATAAATTCAGCGCATAGCGTTGTTGAGCTTGCTTTAATTGGTGCAATTATTGGCATATTTGCTTAACAAAATTAGCGCTAACAGGCGCCTGCAATCTGACCTTGAACTTCCCCCGCTTTAACGGACACCAAAATCTAACCATAGATTAGGTGTCCAATGTCACGGAGCAGGAATTCTATAAAAGGCAATCAATCCCACAAGCTCCAAATATGAGAATAATACTTCTTATCACAATACTGGTAGCATCTATTGGCTGCGGACGCTATGGGCCACTTATTGTTGATGAGCCTATTGAGGTCATAGCGAATTCACTAGCTAATACTGCTCCTGCATTAATGGATGACAATAATGTCGTCGGTTTATCCGTTATCACCATTAGAGAAAACGAGGTGATAATATCCAACTCGTTTGGCTATGCAGATATCGCCTCAAAGCAAAAAGTAGACGAGCAGACGGTCTATAAAGCAGCCTCTTTAGGAAAGCCAATATTCGCCTATATAGTCGTTGCATTGGCTCAGCAGGAAAAGTTGGACCTCGATAAACCGTTATATCTATATATGGATGAAGAGGTGGTAGTCGGTGATTTTCGTTCAAAAGAGATTACCGCAAGAATGGTATTGTCACATACCACAGGGTTGCCCAATTTTGGAGAAAGGGATGAGCCCAATTTTGATTTTACACCGGGCAGTGATTTTCAATATTCAGGTTACGGGTATCAGTACCTTCAGAAGGTGATTGAACATATCACACATAAGAGTTTGAATCAGCTGTAAGCGTCCGGCCAACACCCCTAGCTATCTAAGTTTTATTTCTGAAGGATCAACATCCCAAGGCATTAAACCACTTACGTTTCCATCAGGCCGTTTAGGTAACTCTGTAAGTAGCCA